>Ga0116172_10000043_pt1 | contig 133604 bp, 98 predicted proteins | sample AD_UKC083_MetaG_FD_89799 | JGI IMG/M metagenome (GOLD analysis project Ga0116172, IMG submission 89799) | Active sludge microbial communities of municipal wastewater-treating anaerobic digesters from USA - AD_UKC083_MetaG | ecosystem: Engineered > Bioreactor > Anaerobic > Digestate | place... | reverse complement strand
TTTTGAATGTAATGTTTTTTCTTTTCAAGTCCGGAAATTTGCTCTTGCTGATAGTTGTTTCTGATGTAATTCAAAGAAAATAGTAAAATGCTGATAAAGCTGACTAACAGCATAAAAATGAATACAACTTGAAACTTTGCAGTTAAGCCCGGCGGATTGATTCGCCCTTGTCGTATGATTTGATATAGATGCGATGCCCCCATAGCGATGAGCATATAAATCAGCACTGCAAAAAGGGCGTAAAAAATAGAATTTCGATATGAGAAAGGTAAAATTTCTGTAATGACTATCTTCGTGTCATCTTGTTTGAAAATATAAAATGGTTTGTCTTTATATTTTAATTTTGTAAATCCTTCATCTACATTGTTAAAGATAAAATCTGTTTCATTCCAATTGAATTTTGAATCGCTGTACGTAAGGCGATCCTGCTCGTATTTCGCAATGGAAATTTGTTTTTGCCTTTGTGCATCAGCTTCCTCGCTGATTAATAAATCCGGAAAACTATAACTTCTGAAATTGGTTTTAGGCTGAAACTCAAAAATCAACAGCTTGTGTTCATCCAATGATTTATAATCAGATTCGCCCTGATGAATGTCCACTAAACCCATAAAGCTGATATCGTATAATGAGGCAGGCAAACTGTAAAAATCCGTATTTTTTACCTTCTTCCCGGCAAATTCTAAAAAACGTACATAATAGGACAACTCATGAGAGTTTTTGGATAAAGTATGGATGTGCACATTAAATTGATTCCAAAAGCCCTGCAAATACTTTTGATATAGGTATTGGTTCATCGAATCAGCTTCAAAAGTGCTTGCTGAGAGTTTTTTAAGTTTGGGATCTTGTTTCAAGCTTTTATCCAATTCTTCTAACAAAAGGACTGCGATGGGATCGTCCGGAGCATGTCCGTTAATCAGTATGTTTTCGGCTTGAATCCGATATTTGTTGTTCTTTTTATATTCGGTCAAATGATAGGCATCATAAAAAAACAATGCGCTGAGGAGCAGCATGAAAGCTGCAAAAATATTCCAGCTTGTTTTTCTGCCAAATAGATATATCCAAACATAATTGAAAAGGAATACCGACACTATCAACACAGTGAAAAGCGTCACGAACTCACGAGATATCAAACTGTAAACAAAAACGCCAACACCTGCAAGGACAAGGTCAGTTAGTATCAGATCTGAAAGTTTTTTAGATTTAGTTTGTTGATCGTTGATAATCAGTAAAAAAACAAATAGTCCGATACCCAAGACGAAAATTAATACCTGTGCCCCAATATTGGAAAAGTCAATTTCGTGAATATTTGAGATACAAAAGCTGATATTGGTTTGTAAAGCCAGCCTTTTAAAAATTTCAAAATAAAACAACAGATAGAGCAAAAAGAATACTCTTCGAACTAAGAAATTTGATTTTTTGTCAGTTGTTTTCTTGTAAAATAGTACAACTGCGACAACGACAAACAAACCGATAACAGTCAGTGCGATTAAAGTGTTAATGAGTTGACTGGCTGCATAATCCTTTGATGCAAACAGCTGATTGCTAAAGAGCAAGCTTGGGAAACCGGTATAAACTCCCACAAGTAAAATAGCACCTATGACAACAGTTGCAGCCATAAACTGCAAGATCGTCAGGTCTTTTGTGTTGAAAAATCTATGGGTGTTAAAAAATAAGATCAGCAGTAAAAAGAAAGATGCTGCAAACATTACAAATCCGGCAATTTGGATAGGTTTATGATTGTTTGCTGCCGGATCAGGAATAAGACTGAACAGAAAATCACCATGAGGATCAATGATTAACATGTCTTCATGATGGATGCTGTCTGAAATAGCTACGCTGTCATCAATTTTAAAGCGCGGGTGGAAGCTTTTAATCAGATAATCGTTTTCGTAGGGATAATCTGTTTTGATGGGTATGAAAGACAGGATGGAAGTATGATCAATTTGATTGTACCATTTGTAAATGCCGTATGCATTATGCAAATGAATGAAATGCCACCGTTCATCTTTACGAATTGCCCCCTCGTTGATTTCGTACAAATTGCTGTTCCAAAACAACAATTCATCATCTTGAAAAACAAAAATGGCTATTTCTTGTTTTAACTGAGAGCAAAGGTTCAGCAGTGTTTCGTCAGAAAAATCATCGTTATTTACGATTTGCGTTATCAGGTCATCAGATTTTTCAATGGTATGAAAAACGGTCGCCTGAAATTTTTTAACAGAAAAAGATGGGACAGAGGCATGATGATTCCAACATTCAAAAGCCAAGCCCGCGATTGTAAATATCACGAACGCAAGACATAGGATTTTATATGGTTTCTTCAGCTGCATTGTAAATGGCATGTGAGCTTAATTTGAAACCACAAAGCTAATGAAAAAATAGAGAAGTTGGTGGAAATGAAATAGGGTGTTGATAATAAACACATGGGTCAAATAGATGAGATATTTGACCCATGTGAGATGTGATAATCTAAGAATACAGTTTATTATTCTACTCTTTCATAAGTGTACACATAGTTTTCATACCAATCACTACCAGAACGAATCACTTTCTTAACCCTTCCATCTTCATAGAATTCAAACGATATGGCTGAAAAATCTTCCTTATCAGACCACTGAACCTTTGTGTTCAAATTCTTACAGGCTTTCCCGAATAATCCGGTATGAGCTTGCCAGTCATTAACAAAGCTATCATTGAATACCTGATAGATATTACCGATATTATCACCGCTGGAGAAAGTGAAATTTTTAACCCTGTCGCCTCTCGTAAAAGCTGTGATATTGCCATTTAAAGCTGTAAATGTAGATTTGAGTTCCGGCGTACCGTAATCTTCATAAGCTTTCGACATCAGGCCATTGGCGTCATATTCAAAAGTAACATCGCCTCCGTCGCCCCAGATATTTTCAATCTTCGACACATAACCGGCAGCATTCAATATCCAGGTTCTGTTTTTTTCAGTTTCCTGACGAATGAGGTTCACTTTTCCGGGCTGACTCCAATCCAGATTAAATTCATCAGTCCAGTCTTCACCTGTTTCCACAACCTTGATAACGCGACCCTGAGCGTCGTAGGTGTACGCATAACTGGTACTTCCGGGACCACTTCCCCAGTCATACTCAAATGTCATAGTTTTAATACGCATTTTGGTTGTTTCATCCGGATCATCAACAGGATCTTTAGGATCACAGGATGTAAAACTGATTAAACTTACACAGGCCATAATAAACAGCCAATAAAAATTCTTTTTCATGATTTCAAATTATTTAAAGTTCAACAATAGAGATATTTATAATTAAAATTAATTTCCACCTGATATAATGATAAATGCAAGTCCTGAAATAAACAAGAGAAACATCAATGCCAACAAGACATTAGTTTGTTTATTAGAGCCTTTAAATTCCTTCCACACGAAAACGCCCCAGATTGCTGCTATCATAGGCGCTCCCTGTCCCAATGCATACGAAATAGCCGCTCCGGCTTTACCTGCAGCTATATAACTCAATGCTGTACCCAATGCCCAGATCAGACCTCCCAGCACACCAACTAAATGAGTTTTCATGTTGCCGTTGAAATAGGCTTTGTAGGTCACAGGTTCTCCCTGGAAAGGTTTTTTCATCACCAGTGTATTAAATAAAAAGTTGCTGATAAAAATACCCACCGAGAAAATAAAGAATGCTGTATAAGGAGTCATCATACCTGCAGCCGGAGATTCGAAATTATTCAAATCCATCGCAGCAGCGACAAAACGATAGAAGAACGCCATCAACACACCGGCCAACACCGCCAGCCAGATACCTTTTCTGTTTGACTTTGCCGCGTCATCTTTTTTAATTTTTCCGGCAGCCACACCATTGAAGATAACAGCAAGCATCACCAGCGCTACCCCGATAAAAAGCAACACTGGATCGCCTTTTGGAGCGGAAAAATAGTTTACAAAAACACCCAGCACCAGAGCTATTCCCACACCCAGTGGAAAAGCAACAGCCAATCCGGCTAAAGACACCGAAGCTGAAAGTAGAATATTGGCAGCATTAAAAACCGCCCCCCCGAGTAATGCACTACCGATATTAAAGAGTTCGGCCTGTTTCAGATCGGGAATAAAAGAACGTCCGCCTTCTCCGAAACTTCCGAGTGTAAAGCCGAGAATGACACTGAACAATAATATACCGATAACATAATCCCAATAAAACAATTCGTAACGCCAGTTTTTAGCTGCAAGTTTCTGTGTGTTTCCCCACGAACCCCAGCAAAACATGGTAATAAAGCAGAGTAATACTGCAAGTGAATAACTGTTTACAATGAACATAATGATGTGTTTTTAGGTAAATAAATATTTAATTATGAAATTTCTTACTGATATACTTCATTGCCGGCATAAAACCCGACTTTAAAAATTCAAATGTATTTTTATCCGTTCTTACACGGTATTCATGTTTATAACCGTTTTCTCTGAGATAAACATGCATATAACCATTACCCGGATAGGATTCGCCTGTGGGAGGCGTATCGATATACAACCACATTCTATCCTTTATATTGGATTTCTCCGTCAACATAACGGCTATTTCATTTTCTTTCAGCTTTATATCAGCAACTGTCAATACTCCGACAGTAAATTGTAATGAATCGAATGCCTGTTTCACCACATCATCGCCGGCGCAATGGTAAACCCACAAAGAACGAAAGCGCCAACCCGGGCGTGCACGGCCTGTTTTTTCCATTCGGGGGATGATATACTCCAATAATTTACCGGCATTTTTCGCAGGAACAAAACAAAAGATTACCGGAGGAAAACCTTCCTTACGCATATTTCCCTGATACAAATTCATTAAACCGGCTTGTTCTTCGTCCGTTAAGTCTGCCACAAAATAAACGACAGGATACAAACGGGATGATTCTTGCAGGTTTTCCGGATATATAACCCTGTATGAAATTTCACCTTCACGCTTTTCCAGTGCTTTCATATTTTTCGGTAAAGCATGTTTCGTTTTTATTTCTTTTGTATCAACTTTGTATTCAATGTTCCGGAAACGTGTATCGGCAAAGCGGAATGCTTCCGGCAGAGCATTTCTCCAGAAACCGAATTCATGTCCGCCTTCTTTCACATTGTACAGGTGAGGAACTCCTTTTTTCAACATCGTTATATGCAGAAATTCGTTACTGCGGCATAAGGTGTTTTCTTTGTCTCCATTCTCCATGTAAAAAGCCACTTTTTTAAGCTCATCAACACTTTTATTTTCAATCAGATAAAAAGGTGAATTGGCTTTATAATAATCAGTTATGCGCGTATCTCCCGACTCTCCCACTCCACCGAAGATCCTACCCCATTGTTCATTCCACCCGTCCGGATGTTCATTGACATACTGTTCGTCGGTACGAATAGAAGCGCTAAGCGGAATGCTGACACCAAATACATCCGGATATTTCACCGGCAATACAAACGCTCCGAAACCGCCCATTGAATATCCGGTCACTGCGCGTTGTGATGCTTCGGGAATGGTTTTGTAAACAGAATCAATATAGGGAACGAGCTCCTCAATAAACATCTGCTGATAATTGAATGTGCCATCGTAAAAGTCGGTATAGTAAGACCTGAAACCTTGTGGCATGACACAAATAAAAGGTTTGATATCTTTTTTATCAGTCATGTAATCGAGGATGGAAGCAACCTGACCGTATTCCAGCCAGGAAGACTCGTTATCGCCCAGTCCGTGTAACATATACATTACCGGATAAGATTTCCCGGATTGATGATAATCCTTGGGAAGTACAATGGAATAACGTATTTCCCTGTCAAGTATCCTGCTTTTGAATGACAGGCTTTCCTGTATACGATAGCTTTGTGCTGTGAGCTGAAATGCCAGCAAAAAGACAAGATGCAACACTATTTGACGATTCCTGTACATATTTACAATGTCTTATTAAGCATTAAACCAAGATAAACGATGCTGTTATTTAATCCGTGCATAAATGCATTAAAACTATCTTTCCCATTTCTGACACGGTACTGATGATTAATATTTTGCTTACGGCAATCCGAATACAAACCCTGTACAATTGAATAGCTTTGAGATTCATCCGTCGTATCGAGGTAAATAAATCCGACCTCCGGGATATTGGTAACCGAATCGACAAATGGCTGATAAAGAAACAGCGATTCAAATAATTCCGGATAATCCGACACCGTATGATACGCTACTGACGCTCCCGAAAAGTTAGCCAGTAACAGTCTCCCCTGCTTTTGCTTCTTCGTACGGTACCCATTATCCACAAAAGCGCTTAGCTCAACAAGATTTGATGGAGTTTTAAACTCATTTGCATCTGCTTCAACTAAGATAAACTGTTTTTCCCGTTGAAGAGAGTCAAGCGAGGACATTATGTTTTTTGTTTCATCAAGTCTGTTTTGGAGGGTATGATGCATGAAATACATAACCGGATAAGTTGCTGACGAAGTTGAATATCCCGACGGTAAAACGACATTCAGTGTTTTACCATTAAAATTAAGCTGTTCTATATTTCCCGAAAATCCGGTAGAAAGATTGAAAGCAGGGTCATCAGCATAAGCAACTCCATCAAAGTTGGTTTGTATAAACATCAATGCTTCCCGCATGGCTTTCAGCCAGTAATCCCAGGTATGTGCACCGTTACGGACTCTGTATTCATGGGCTATATTTTTTGAACGCATAAGTGCATGCATCTCATTGTTGGTAAAAGACAGAGATTCCTCATCATCACCGCAATCGATGAAAAAACGAACAGCAGAAAAGCTGCCGGCATCTTCATCCGCAAAGAAATGAAACGGACTGTGCATTTTGAAATAATCTGTCACCCTGTTCTCACCGGTACTGCCCTTAGCCCCGAAGATGGGTCCCCATTGCGCGTCAAAAGCCGATTGCGATTCAACCATATACTGCTCATCTGTGCGGAATGACATGCTCAGCGGAACCGAAACCGAAAACACATCCGGATTCTTTACCGGCAGAATCAATGCCCCGTAACCACCCATTGAATAACCGACAACAGCTCTTTGTCCGGGTGTATTTTTAGTACGGTAAAGCGAATCGATCATCGGAACAAATTCTTCGACAAACATGTCCATATAGTTAAGGGTGCCATTAAAACGATTCACATAGTAACTGTTATATCCCTGTGGCATCACATAAATCATCGGTTCTATTTCACCCTTTTCTTCCAGTTCTTTGATTATTCTGTCTATTTTACCTCCGCTCATCCAGGAAGTTTCATTATCGCCAAATCCGTGCAACAGATAAACTGTCGGATATGACTTGTTTTCCTTGTTGTAGCCGGCAGGAAGATAAACCGAATAGCGAAGCGGACGATTCAGCGTCTGACTGTGATAATCGATACTTCCGGTAAACCGGACAAAAGGATTTTCATCAACAGGAATCACCGGTTTACAACCCATGAAATATCCGGTACCGATCAAAATCAGCACCTTCATCAGCAGATTATATGTCAGGTGATTCCTCATATCATCAATAAGGACGTTTTACTAACAGTTCCGTATCAGTGTATATGACAACATCTTTCGTCTGAATAGCATAAGCCGGATGTGGATTCAGCCATTTGATTTCCAACCGGTGATTTGTGTTTTCCAGTTGATATTTATGAAAGATATCATATTTACGCTTGATATAGTCAAAAGGCATTGAGAAAGATTCAACCGGTTTTCCATCGATATAGGCCTCAAGTTTGGCGATATAATTCGAATTATCAGTTGAAATTTGCTTGATATTGCCCATCAGTACAACACCGTTTCCCTTGAAATCAATAACAATAGGCTCACCTTTGAATTCTTTGTTGATAACTCTTCTTTCAGCGGGATAATGACCCGTAAACGATTCTTCCCATCTTACTTCTGCAGGTTTCTGAAGCTTAATCGCCACTGCATCGTCATGAACTTCCCCTCCGTTTCTTGATACCATTTCCTTGATGTTTTTGAGATTGATATCATAAATTTTACGAAGCGAAATACTTGTATATGGAAAATCGAGATCTTCAACTTTCTCCATTGCTGGTTTCCAATATTCCGGGATTGCACTGTATCCATACATTACTCCGAGGATACCCGCAGCTGAAGCCGGGTTACAATCCGAATCCTGACCGGCGCGGGTGGCAATATCCATCGTTTTGAAGAAATCTCCCTCACCGTACAGTAAGCCCAGGACTACATAAGCCGAATTCAGGGTTGCATCAATATTAAAAGCATTGAAAACACCTTCAGGACAGCCTATTTCAAAACCATGGTTTATTTCCAGGTCGAACCAGGCTTTTTTCCAGTCATCCGGATATTGTTTGTGTAATTTGATTACATCTTCAATACATTTTCTGAATTTACTTTTGGGCGGAATTGTTTTTAATGCTTCCGAAACAACCAAAGGAATATCATCGGAAACAAAAGCAAGGCTATAAAGCGCCGACATATACACTCCGCCATACCATCCATCTCCATAATTCATGATATGTCCCACCTTATCACATATTTCAGAACCCGCATTCACCATACCGGGTGTCATCATTCCTGCAAAATCAGCTTCTATCTGAAAGTCAATATCATCGGCATGCGGATTATTGATCCAATGTCCGGAAGCCGGCGGCATGATACCGTTCAGGATATTGTAACGGGCTGCCTGATTGGCGTGCCACAACTTATAATCAGCATTTGCAAAAGCAAGCGCAAAAGAGTCAACATGCGCATCAATTCCGTATTTCTCCATCACTTCGACGAAGGTTAGATCCATATAAACGTCGTCATACAAACCGGGATCCAACTCAAAGGTCTCCTTAGCATAATCATCATACCATATAATCGGCGTACGATCATGTATCATGGCTCCCCTGTATTTGAATTCAGTCGGTCCACCATAAGTACAACCAATGGTTTGTCCTGCCCATCCGCCTTTTATTTTGTCTTTTAGCACATCCATGGGGATAGTTACTGTAGCATCGTAATTCAGTTTGCCAGAATTTTGTTTATCAGTACTACAAGCGCTTACAATTAACGCTACAAGGCAATATATTATACTTTTTCTCATGGTATTCAATTAATTATGATAAAACTGATGTGGAACAGGATTTTCAGAATAATAAATGATGTCGTTAATCCTGATTAAGTAATTTTCATCTCTGTTTAGCCATTTCAGGGTAACCTGATGCTTTCCTTCCGGCAGCAGGTATTTCCATGCCGGCTCCAATCGCCTGGATGTATTCTTCATGGGCATTTTCACCGTTTGATCCAACTTGCCGTCAATCCAAACCTCTAACACAGCAACATATTCATCAGTCAGTTCAGCCAGCCCAAAAACCTCCGATCCAATATGACGGATGGATACACGGTGAATATAATCAGGCGTGATGCTCTTTGTTGAAACCAGGTTTCCATAGACAACGAATCCATTCCCATTGAAATCAAAAGTGTAATTATCAGTTACAAAGCAATCTTTTCTTTCACGAAAAACCGGGATTGTATTTTCGAAATTTTGTTCAAGTGGTAATACAATTGGCTGTTGTGTCTTGATTTCAATTTCTTGTGCCGATATTAGCCCTCCGTTTTTCTCAATGAGTGCCAGCGCGTGTTTGTTACTCAGTTCATAAGCCTTTTGAAGTGAAACTGTTGTTCCTTCGAAGTTCAGATTTTCAATTTCCTGCAATGGCTTCAACCAGAATTCCGGGATGTTTGAATAACCATACATTACCCCCAGAACTCCACCAACCGAACCCGGGTTACAATCCGAGTCCTGTCCGCAACGGGTTGCAATATCAAGTGATTGGGAGAAATCGCCTTCTCCGTACAACAAAGCCAGCGCGATATATGCAGCATTAATTTTGGCATCAATATTAAAACTCAGGAAAACCCCTTTCGGGCAACCCACATCTTTGTTCCATTTCTTATGCAACTCGAACCAGCATTGTTCCCAATCTTCCGGATATTGTTTATGCCACCTGATTACATCTGCTATGCACTGGTAGAACTGACTTTCAGCAGGGATTACAGCGAGAGACTGAGCAACAACAAAAGGAATATCTTTAGAGAGAAACGCGTTTGAATATAGAGCAGACACGAAAGCACCACCATAAAAACCATCGCCGCTATTCATAATGTGCCCGACTTTACCGGCAATTTCCATGGTCTGGTTAATCATGCCTGGTGACATCAGCCCGATAAAATCAGCTTCTATCTGAAAATCAAGGTCATCAGCATGCGGATTATTCAACCAATGTCCGGATGCAGGAGGCATAATTCCATTTCTGATGTTGTAACGGGCAGCCTGGTTGGCATGCGCCAAATGATATTCGGCCCATGCAAAACGGTTGGCAAGCGTGTCGACCGGGCAGTCCAGTCCTGCTTCCTCGAATGTCTGCACAAAAGTGAGGTCATTGTAGATGTCATCAAACAGCCCCGGTTTCTTATCCCACCAGTATTTTACATATCCTTCCGACCAGGGAACAGGTTGATAATCCTGAACAGTAGTTCCCTGAAATTTAAATTCTGTGGGCGCTCCGAAAACAACTCCGATGGTCTGACCGGCCCAGCCTCCTTTAATTTTATCCATCAAAGTGTCCTTTGACATCGACAGGCTTTCCGGAGCATTTGTTTTGACTTTGTTACATGCAACCAAACACATTGCAAATAAAAATACACTGATAATTTTCATCTTCATGATCAACAATTTATTTTTTATAAACACTTAATTCTGTTATAGAAGTAAAGGCAGAAACATTTTTGGTGTATTTATGCCAATGCTGTTGTACCTTGGTATCACCTATAATGCGAATGGCTTTCGTTTTCACAGGCTCAAATTCAAACACAAATTCCACAAAATGAGGTTGAAAGAACACGATATCTGTTTCCGGCAACCGGGGATAGCTTTTAAAAGACGGAACAGGAACCCATTTCCCTTTTTCATCCTGATACTGGATATTGAATGAACTCCACCATCCGCCAAACTCTTCCATACATCCGAGATGCAAAGCAATCATTCCGATTTCTTTTTCTTCATTCCATCCATATCCGAAATAATCGACTTTGGGAATGTTTGCTCTTGCTGCCAGACTGTAAAACACCGAACCTTCTCCCGATACAATACCATCGTTAATTACATCGACGGTTTGCGCATACATCGGTTTGCCAAACGTATACCAGGTAGAATCGAGTACCTGGGCGTTCAGGGTATTCACATTGGCATAAATAGTATCTGCTTGAGAAGCGATGTTTTGAGATCTTACGAGCAATTCGAAAGTTTTCTCAACTACTTTCTTGCCATCTCCAAGGCTTAGTTTAATATTGTATTTACCTGCCTTCTGCGGAATTCCGGATATTTTCCCCTTGTCAAATTTAACGCCTTCCGGTAAAGATCCGCCAACCAACTTCCACTCATAATTTTGATTGGAGTTCGTATAAAAAACATATTCGAAAGCTTGTCCGGCATGCATTACCGGAGCCGGACCGACATAGAATTCGAGAGGCACTTTAAATATTGCCTTCGTATTGATATGATAGAAATCTTTTCCCCGGCTCGTACTTTTCTTACCTCCGTTTTTCAGGATAACATTCTCAGCCTGTTTCACTGTTCTTGCAATAAGATCTGAAATAGTAGCATCCGGCATATCATGGCGCGTAACATTAATGTATTTATCATTAAATGGTTTAGCCCACTCTTTGATTGGATAAAGCAGATCTTTGGGAAGGGCGCTTGCACCATACATTACTCCCAAAAGCCCTCCAATAGTTGCAGTCTGATTATCGGCATCGAATCCCATCGCGCAACCCAAATCCATCGTGAGCTGGAAATCACCTTTTCCATACAAGAATGATAAAATTCCACAGGCCCCATTGAGATTGGCATTCCAGATGGTTTTTGTCATGGCATTTTCGTTTACATAATACTTTTCTGCCATAATCTGACGAGCTTTTTTCCAGTCATTCGGATACTTTTTATAGAGGTTCACCATATCTCTTACCGTCTGTGCGTATCTGCTATCAGCAGGAATCATCCGTAAAGCATCCAGCACCAACTTTTCTATATCTTTTTCAAAGAATGCATTGGCATACATGGCACCGTAATGCACGGTTGGATGAGCAGCCCAGTCATCACTGGTTATCCGCGCTGCCCAGTCCGATTTTTGTGCTGCATAAGCGACCATCCCCGGAGCTGTATAAGCCCAAATCTCGTTAATTAACTGAGGGTCTATCTGATACCAATGCGGATTATTATCTTTCATCCCGGTAAACGGAGGCGTAAAACCATGATGCATCAAACCAAGTGCAGCGCGGTTGGCCAACCACACCCTGTCGCGTACATGGTGCATCCAGGCTTCACGCAATTGAGCATAAGTCGGTTCACAACCATACTTTTCCATTTGGAGGAGATAGATATATTCAAAATCGGTATCATCGTCGGAGAAAGCGCCGCCGGTACGTTCGAGCCTGTCCAGATTTTTTGTATAACCATAAGGCCAGTTGGCGTCAGGTCCCGGATTTTCAACAAATTTATTTTCAAAAGGCAGTCCGTAGAAATTCCCGATTAACTGTCCTAACCAGGCACCGGCAATTTTATCCTCCATGACTTCCTTTGAAATTTTTTTCAGTTGTTGAGCTTGCAGACACAGTGGAAGCAACACTAAAATAAAGAATGTTTTTCTAAGCATAACGTGTATGTTTGGATTAATAAATCAACTTTAAATCACTGAGGATCTCCTGCCAGATTAGGATTAGTATCAATAGCTGTTTGTGGTATGGGAAATACAAGTTGTGTATTGGTTACCGGCTTTGCCCACCAGGCGTCGTGCCATTTCCCGAACCGGATTAAATCCTGCCGACGATGACCTTCCCATGCGAATTCCCTTCCACGCTCAGCCAGCAATTCATCTAAGGTCAACTCACCGGCAGTATATGGAGTCAGTCCCACACGTGTTCTGAGCGTTTTAAATTCAGGAATATCGACAACCTGACTCGTTTTTCCCTGCCTCATCATCGCTTCTGCTTTCATCATCACAACATCGGCATATCGGAACAATACAAAATCGTTTTCCATATCCACAACATCGTACTGTAAGCCATTGGTCTGAAATTCATATTTACAACAACGGGCGCCATCCCATTTGTGTCTCGACCGGTATTTTGATTCCGGAAATACAGGATTATATTTAAACCACAATGTATCACCTGCTCCTGATATCTCATATAGTTTTTTGCCGTTCATGTCGTATTGTTGACCGTAGAGCCATGATTTCTTCCGCAAATCAGTATCACTGTAAGTACTAAAAAATTCCGGAGATGTCATAAATCCATCCCATGGCGTATCATTCAGATTATAGGTATAACGGCTCATGGAATTAAGCGTAAGATCGTACCAATAGAAATACTCGGTTGTCAACGTTGAATTATAAACGATAACAAAAATATTCTCCCGGGAACTTTCGTTGTGAATTTTAAAATTATCGAAGTAGTTGCTTTCCAGCTGATAATGTCCCAAATCCATTACATTGTCGCACATATCCTCTGCATCTTTCCATCTGGCTTCTCCCTTCCAGACTTCAGCATTCAGATATAACTTAGCAAGTAATGTATAGGCAAGTGCTTTGGTTACCCGCCCATAATTCTGAGAAGTCGGGACTTCATCCAGAAAGTCGATGTTGTTTTTAATTTCGTTTTCAACAAAATCGTAAATAAACGCCCTGGATTTTTTGGGAGGCAGGTTTTTATCCGTAAAGTCTGTTGTAAAGGGAATATCGCCCCAGGTATCCATTCCCCAATAGTAAAACAACGCACGGAGAATCTTTATTTCGGCTATAATTTTATCTTTTCCGGCAAAGTCAAATGAAGAACTCCCGGTTTCATACAGAACCTCATTACAAGCGCTGATTCCTCCGAAAACAAATTCCCAGGCCTGACGGTTAATTTTATTGGCAGTCGATACATTGTGTTTTTGCATCTCATCCCATCGGCCGTTATCCCACCACTCACCATCTTCTCTGGAAGGAATAACACACTCATCGGAACTCACTGTAACCAATGACCAAAGCCTCTGTTCTTCAGGATATGGCTGCAATTTCGTGTAAGCCCTTCCGGCATTCATCAGGAGCGCCTGTTCACTGGTAAAAAACTGATCCATTGGTATATCGGAATAAACCGTTTCTGTCAAATCGGTACAAGCTGAAAATAAAGCAGTTGAAATAACCGATATCGCGAATAGCTTGCATTTTGTTAGCATAGTTGTGTTCATCTCAATTGAATTAGAATGTAATATTAACTCCGATAGTAACTCCCGTGGTAACCGGATAGTAGCTCATGTATTCGATACCCGGTTGTAATCCGCTCAGCGACACTTCCGGGTTGACCCCTTTATAGCCGGTAATACAAAACAGATCCTGTGCTGCCGCATATATCCTCATATTGGAAATATAGGTCGAAACATTTTTCAGGTTATAACCTACTGAAAGATTATCCATTTTCAGATAAGAAGCGTCTTCTACATATTTCGATGAATACAACTGGTTTCCTGTGAATTCCGGAGTATCCAGTTGAGATCGGAGTATGTTTTTTAACCCCAGTGTACTGAAATTCTCATAATATAAACGGTACGAGTTTAAGACTTCTCCACCGATCGAAGCACGCAGGGCAAAACTACAATCCCAGTTTTTCCAGGTAAATGTATTACTCCACCCGAGAATGAAGTCAGGATATGCGTTACCTATCACTTCCCATTTCGACTCAGGCACCTTACCGTCGGGCATCTGATTTTTAAATTTGTCATTTCCGAAGTCATCCACACCAAGCCACACCGGGCCATAAAATGTTCCCAGACTTTTCCCTTCTTCCATGCGTTGCGAATACACGGCAATATCTCCCGACAACCAACCGGTTTTGTAAGTTCCATTGGTAAACTCCTCGTTTGTGAATTTTTCGAGGATATTTTTATTACTACTGAAAGTCAGGTAGGTATTCCATTGGAAATCATGCTGTTTTACAGGCATAGCATTAAGTGTGATTTCAATACCACTGTTACGGATGGTACCAACGTTTGTAAACATTTCGGTGTACAAATACGGAGGAACAGACACCTGATAATTATACAACAAATCAGTACTCCTGCGTAGATAATAATCAATCGTTCCACCCAGACGGTTATCCAGAATTGAAAAATCGACTCCCGCATTTATTTCGTGTTTCTTTTCCCAACGCAGATTCGGATTGGGATTACTTACCGGCTGATAGGTGTTTATCCACTCTCCGTTGTAATAAAAACGGCCGGCTCTGCCCATCATAATCAACGACTTGTAATTGGCAAATTCCTGATTGCCGGTTGCACCGTATCCCAGTCTGATTTTTAAATCATTAATCCAATTCAGATTTTGAATAAACGATTCTTCATTCATCCTCCATCCCAGGCTGACGGCCGGAAACCAGCCCCACTTGTTATTTTCACCGAAACGGGATGAACCTTCACGGCGTAAAGATGCAGACAATAAATACTTTTCATTCAGGTTATACATGACCCTGCCAAAAAATGAAATAAGCTTACTTTTCTCTCTGAACGAATACATGGATGCCGTACCCGAAGCAAGCGCCGATCCGGCACCGATATTATTTACCCCATACAAATCAGTGTCAAATCCTTTGTTCGACATGCCTGAATAATGCATATTTTCTTCCTGATATGAATATCCGGCAAGAGCCTGCAATGTATGGCCATCCCACGTGTTTAAATAATTCACCGTACTTTCATACTGAAGATTGTTACTGCTTCCGTTTTCAATACTGGCAATCCCATTACTACCTATTGCACTTGGGTAATAACGTGTACGATAGCGATTTGTCTCCCATCGTGATTTTTCATAAGAAACAAAATTATCCCATTTCAACCCGGTTACAAAAGGGATATTCAATGTAGCCCTGACATTACCGCCAAAATCATCTGTTTCACTATCACGTTTTTCTTCGTTCAACATGGCTACCGGATTGTAATAACTAATGCCGTCGACACGTTTATATCCTCCCGACAGTGCATTATCCGGGTCATAAACAGGTTCAGTCGGGTTGTGAATAAATGCCTGATAGAAAATATCATAGTTTGCCGGATTTGATTTTCTCATCGAGTAAAAGGAATTATAATTCAGTGTAAGTATGCCTTTCAGGGCTTTTTGCTGAATGTTGGTTCTGGCAAGTAACTTACTCAGGTTATTGTTCTTAAGTAATCCCTGATTTTGTTCCAGGTTAATAATGGTACGATGTGAAAATTCTTCATTTCCTCCTGAAATAGCAAGATTATGTTTATGGCTGAACGGCATATTTCTGGTAACTTCACCAAACCAATCGGTATTCCCATCATAAATACTATTGATTTTATTGGGTGCATAAGTATTAATTGCATGCCTGAACTCATCTGCGTTTAAATTTTCAACCATTCTCGGAGCAACCTGTACGGTAGCGACTCCCTGGTATTCGACCATAGTCTTACCCTTCCGGGCTTGTTTTGTAGTAACAATAATTACTCCGTTCGTACCTCTGGTGCCATAAATTGCAGCAGCAGAACCATCTTTCAACACATCAATTGATTCAACTTCCTGAAAATTGATATTTTTCAGATCAGCACCCGCAACTCCATCGATGATAATCAGCGGTCCCTGACCCGAAGTAAGCGTATTCGTTCCTCTTAAAATTATTTCGTATCCACCCTGGGGATCAGCGCCGCTTGAATTGACAACCGATAAACCCGCAATTTTCCCTTGCAGTAATCCGGCTGCATTCGAGAAAGATCCCTGATTAAAATTGTCTGATTTTAATGTTGCAATCGAACCGGTTATTTCTTTTCGGGAGCTTTTACCATAACCTATAACCACCACCTCATCAATGTTTTTTACATCTTCGGCAAGAATTACGTCCAATCGCTTCTGTTTGTTTACACTGATTTCTTTGGTGATATATCCGATATATGAGAAAACAAGTGTTTCCGCATCAGAAGGAAGTTCAATCTTATATTCACCATTAATGTCTGTTATGACCCCGGCCGTTCCGTTCTTATGTTTGATGTTTACGCCCGGCAATGGTTGTCCGCTTTCATCGGAAACTACTCCGGATACCACAAACGGATTGTTGGCATAGACTGCTCCCGAAAGGGCGGTCAACATAAAAAACAATATAATCACATTATTAAAGAAAGGTCTGTGACCTGACCAGCTACGATGTTTCATACGTTTAAATTTTATTTTTCAGTTGTCGTATGGAACTCTCGATGAACAAATTTAATCATTCCGCTTCGGCGAAATAATTGATTAAATTAGTTCATGTTCGTTTCATAATACTATTTATTTTTAAGGAATTACTTTTTCAGTTCAGCGCTAAAGCTGAATTTCTTTTCTGTAAGGAATTGCAGCTTGCGCTCCTTCTCTTGTAACCGTTATTCCTGCGGCTTTTGTTGCCATTCTCACAGCATCTTCAATCGACAAACCCTCTGAGATTCCGACACAGAAAGCACCACAGAAAGTATCACCCGCAGCTGTCGTGTCAACGGCTTCAACCTTGTCGGCCGGAATAAAGGAATAAACATCACCATCTTTTATTAATGCCCCTTTCGAACCTAAAGTAATAACTACTTTATCAACTCCTTTAGCTGCGATGATATCAGCAGCTTGTTTAGCCGTTTCCAGATCACTGACTTTTATGCCGGAAAGCATCTCGGCTTCTGTTTTATTCGGAATGATCGCGTACAGACATTTTAACAACTCGTTGGAAAGAAAAGCTGCCGGAGCCGGATTCAAAACTACTTTAATCCCTTTTTCATGAGCCAGTTTAGCTGCATATTCAACAGTGTCCATTGGGACTTCAAGCTGCATTAACAGGATATCGGCATTTTCAATTACATTTCTTGCTTTCTCGATATCTTTCGGACTCAGACTGCCGTTGGCTCCGGATGCTACAACAATGCAGTTCTCACCATTTCTGTCGACCATAATCAGTGCAACCCCTGATGGTAAATGCTGATCTGAAAATATATAATCTGTTACTATATTTTCATCACCATACATTTCTACCGATTGCCGGCCAAACAAATCATTTCCGGTTTTAGAAATAAAAGTCACATTACCTCCCATGCGTGCGATAGCTACTGCCTGATTGGCTCCTTTTCCGCCGGGATTCATCATGAAAGCGCCGCCTAACACAGTCTCACCCGGCACTGGTAATCTGTCGGATTTTACTACCATATCTGTATTACAGCTTCCTACAACAACGATCTTTTTTGAATTCATGTAAATTAGATTCTATGTTTTGATTAATTAGTAAATTTCAATGCAAACATAAATTACATTCTGAACAAGAAAAAACAATAAAAACATTTGAAATAATAATTACAAATAACGAAAAACACAAACTGCAAAACATCATAAATCTATATATCAATGATTTAATTAAATTAAAAATTAGATAAAATAATAATTACAAATATATTTATTATTTTTGCTTTGTTTTAATTTATTTCATTAAAAACTAATATATGTCAAAACTCTCTTCGCTCATCAGTCTCATACATTCTCTCACAAAATCTGAGAGAAAAAAGGTATCTTCTTTCCTGAACATGGATAAAAACACAGCAGATTACGCCATTCTATACAAAGTGATAGATGAAAAATCAACAGATAACCAGCAACAGATCAAGACCGAGTTTATCAAGTTACGGCCGAACGCAGCTTTCAACACCGCGATCAACTATCTGTTCGATAACTTATTATTAATTCTGAACCAACTCAGAATCAATCAGGACAGCTATTATGCGCTGTTTAATCTGCTGATGAATACCAAAGTATTGTATGAAAAATCATTATACCAAGAATGTTTTCTCCTACTCACAAAGATACAAAATGAGGCGGTTAAATATGAGAATTTTACGATTTTACTTATTGCTCAGAAAATGGAACTTGATTACCTGCTGAGCCTTGATTTTCCGGATACAACTGAACAGGAGCTTCTTAACAAGCAATATAAAATAAATGAAACACTGAAAAAGATCAGAAAAATAAATGAACATGCTTCATTATACGAACTGCTGAAACACAGAATTCTACACAAAGGACCTGTACGCTCAAACAAACAAAAGCAGGAAATGAACGACCTTGTTGTAAGCGAAATGAGCATTGTTTCAAGCTCCGGTTTTGAAAATTTCGAAATTCAAAAAAATCATAAACTTTTTCAATCTAATTATTTAATTAATGTAGGTGATTATAAATCTGCCATATTCTCTTTTTATGAATTGAATATTTTGTTCGAGGAAAATCGTCATTTATTTACGAACCCTCCGGTTTATTATCTAATGACTATTGAAGGCGTATTAGAAACTTTGAGGCGTTTGAAAAATTATGAAGATATGGCTTCTTTTGTTGAGAAATTGAAAAATTTAGATAGTACTTTTGTACATTTTAATCTTCAGGTAAAATGTGTGGTATTCTTATATTCAGTATTTCCATTCATTGATACAGGACAATTTTCAAAGGCGCGAGAAGTATTGAATCAATATGAACATGAACTGCATGGCAAGATGAATCAACTGTTCTTAGACAGACAAATTCAGTTGTTCCTTTACACTTCAATTGTATATTTCGGTCTAAGTGATTATGCCAATGCTAAAAAAATTATTAATAAAGTAGTGGTTGCTAAGAAAAATGTCTTTTCTGTTTCCATGGTCAGAACCATTCGCCTAATCAATTTGATGATTCGCTATGAGCTGGAAGAATTTGATTATATAGAGCCTGAAATTAGATTAATTCGCCGTGAAATTCAAAACAGCAAGCATAATTATAGAACTGAAAAAATGGTGTTGAAAGTGATTCAAAAATCATATGACAATTTGTCAAGCACAGCACGTCAAGAAGAATGGGAGAAAGCAGTACTGAAAATTGAATCATTAAAAAATGATAAATTTGAAATGCAATTAATTAATACCTTTGATTTTACGGCTTGGGTTGAAGCAAAAATCAAAAATGTTCCTTTAGGAAAAATTTTACAAGAGAAACATGCTACCCCCTCAATTCTGTCACAAAGTTTTTATCAATAAAATAATTAATGTATTTTTGTGGTGGACTTCACCACAATTAGGTGCAAATATGGTAATTTTTAATGAGATATGCTTCCTGAAAAGCTTTGTTTTTGTAAACTTTTAAATAATACGACCTATGAAACGAGTATGCGACTTAATTTACACTTGTGATTATCATGATTATGATTATGTTTGTGTGCGAGTTCCATGCGATTATTTAACACTCAATTATTAACGTATGAAATCACTGATGCCTTTTATCTTATTGATGTGTTCAGTCTTTGTCGTACATGCCCAACCGGATGTGTCCGACAAGATTTTGAATGCCCTGACAGCCGGCGATGCTGCAACGCTTTCTGCCTACTTTAATGATAATGTCGAATTGGTTGTCGGCTCAACCAATGATGTCTTCAGCAAGCAACAAGCTACCGGCATAGTAACAGACTTTTTTCGTAAAAATAAAATTCAAACGTTCCAAATACTGCATAAAGGGCACAAAGATACTTCTGCTTTTGCCATTTGTACCATGAAGGCAGGCAATGCAGCCTTTCGTGTTTATGTGTTGGTGAGAATGCAGTCTGGACGCCAATTTATACAGCAATTAAGAATAGAATCAACGAATGACTGAAACTTTTGAACTCCTAGTCGCCTCGTGGTTTGCCGAAGATATAGGTGATGGCGACCACACTACTCTATCATCTATCCCTGAAACGGCTGTAGGGAAATCCCAACTCATCATTAAAGAAGAGGGTATATTGGCGGGCGTAGAAATCGCTCGTCAGGTTTTTCATGCTTTCGATCCGGAATTGAAGATGACGGTTTTTATCTCCGATGGTGCAGCTGTGCAAGCCGGCGATATTGCTTTTGTAGTGGAAGGGAAAGTACATTCCTTGTTGCAGACTGAAAGACTGATGCTGAATATCATGCAACGCATGAGTGGCATTGCTACACGGACACATCAATATGTAAAAGCTTTGGAAGGCACCAAAACGCGTGTGTTGGATACCCGGAAAACTACACCCGGACTGCGCTTGCTTGAAAAAGAAGCGGTGAGAATTGGTGGTGGTGTCAATCACAGGGTGGGCTTGTACGATATGATTTTGTTGAAAGATAATCATGTGGACTTTGCCGGAGGAATTGAAAATGCCATACTGAGAGCCAAAGCATATCTGCAAGCAAAAGGTAAAAATTTACAAATTGAGATAGAGGTCAGGAATTTTGATGAATTGTCGCAGGTGCTGCAAGTAGGTGGAGTTGACCGTATTATGTTGGATAATTTCACACCGGAAGATACCCGAAAAGCTGTTGAGGTGATAGGTGGAAAATATGAAACTGAGTCTTCAGGGGGTATCACTTTTGACGATTTGCGTACTTATGCCGACTGCGGAGTTGATTATATTTCAGTCGGTGCATTGACCCATTCTGTAAAAAGCTTAGATATGAGCTTTAAAGCTGTCTGAATCTTTTATGGAAAGAAAGTAAGGTGACAGCTGCCACGAAAGCAGCTAAGGCATCTGCAACAGGAAATGCTGCCCAAGCTCCATCCAATCCCATAAAATAAGGTAATATCAAAAGGCTTGGTACCAAGAAGATTAATTGCCTGGTCAGACTTAAAAATATCGATATTTTTGCTTTTCCGATGGATTGGAAAAAATTACTGATAACAATCTGGAATCCAACAATAGGAAACATTAGAATCACTATCTTCAATGCTTTAGATGCTATGCCGATAAGTTCTTCGTCTGTAGTAAATAGATGAACGGAGAGCTTTGAAAAGAAAATTCCCATGATAAACCCTAAGGTGGTTAATATGGTCGCAGCTATGATGGATAACTTCAAGGTTTTAAACATCCTGTCATATTGCCTTGCTCCGTAATTATAACCTATAATGGGTTGAGTACCTTGGTTCAAACCGATGATTATATGGATAATCAGTACGGTCAGACTATTGATGATGCCATAAGCACCAACTGCCAAATCACCTCCGTACTGTAATAGTGTGATATTGATAATAACCACAATCAGTGTAAAAGCCAATTGCATACTAAAGGGCGACATACCGATGCTTACTATGGCTCCCACTATGTTTTTGTCTAATCGTAAATTTTCTTTCCTAAATCTTATGACTGATTTGGGTAAGAAAAAATGATTTAACACCCAAACGCTACCTATAGCGTAGGAAATTACGGTTGCCCAAGCTGCCCCTTGGATACCCCAACCGAAACCATAAATAAACAATGCATCTAATGCAACATTGATGAGTGCACTGATAATCATGGTGAGCATGGCTTTTCTTGGAAATCCTGTAGCCCGCATGATATTGTTGAAGCCAAAACTCAATGCTGAAAGCATGGAAAAAGGTACGATGATTCGCATGTATTCCTCTGCATAGCCCACTGTTTCGGGAGTGCCTCCAAACATCAACAGTAAATCTCCCATGAATATGAAGGTTAGCAAAGAAACTGTTCCCGTTATTAAAAAGGTCAATGTTAATGCATTACCTAAAATTTTTTCTGCTTTGGCATGATCGCCTTCTCCCAAGGTTATTGAAATGCGTGAGGCAGAACCGGCGCCAATCAATAAACCGAAAGCCATCAACAAAATCATAAACGGGAAAGTCAATGCTAAACCGGATATTGCCAAAGCACCTACGCCTTGACCAATAAAAATACGGTCAACAATATTGTAGAGAGACATCACCATCGTACCTACTATAGCAGGTAAAGAGTAGTGCCAGACTAATTTTCCAATTTTTTCAGTGCTGAGTTTATGCGTAGATGTTACTGTGGACATTCGTTTAGTTGGTAAATTCTCTGTGTAGTTTGTAGAGAAACGGGTGCAAAATTACAAAAAAACTCGTTGTCCCATGCTTAGAATGAAGATTTTTAACATTTCCAATCGCATGCAGTACCGTTTTTTACAGCTTGAGCTTCAGCAATAATTGTTTATCTTTGCATCTCGTAATTTTTCTTTTCTAATTTATTGATTCAGTTTATTAAATTTGATCTCATGCAATTTAAAGCATATAATCTTCTGTATTTTATACTAACAATTTGGTTGATTACAAGTTGTAAAACTCCCATTGATCCCGATTTTACTTTCTCCCCCGAAATGCCCAAAGCCGGTGAAAAAGTTGTTTTTACCAATTTGACGGAATCCGGCGAGTTGTGGGACTGGAGCTATGGTGACGGGGCTAAATCCAGACTGAAAAATCCCAGCTATATTTATAAGAAGCCGGGAGAATACGACATCAGCTTGATGGTGGATTCAAATAAAAATTACGTCAGGACTAAAAAAATTACGGTGTATGATACCATTCCTTCCATCTACATCAAGGAAGAAAAAGTGCAGTATTATCAAAAGGTGACTTTGAGTGCCTTGGTTTATAATCCTTATGGCTATGAAGTCGATTACCAATGGTCGTTTTCCCCGAATGCGAACAGTGAAGATATTGTGGACGGTACATCAACCGCATCTTCATTAAAAGTGTTTTTTAATCAGACAGAAGTGGAGGAAACCGTCAATCTCATGCTGACTGTCGGAGATTCAATCTATCAAATCAGCAAAACGTTTTTTGTGGAAGATTATCCTGCACGCAGCATGGTGATGGCACAAAAAAATGGAAAAATCCTTAGGAAGAGAATGTATGTCAATGGTTATGAGCAATCTAATGAAACAGCATACCAATCCGGCAAACATCCGTTCACCATACAGGTGCAATCAAACAAACTCTATGTCTTTGATGCGGGTACTCATGTTGGTGCTTTAAAAGCAGATATAGCCGATAAAGCAGGTGATGGCAGTATCAGAAAAATAGATTTTGAGACCGGTGAGGAAATCGAAATTATCAATAATTCCACGGTTGGAGCCGAATACGGATTTTATAATGGTTTCTCAGATGGTACAAATATCTACTGGACAGACTTCAGTAATTTTATCTATAAAACTCCCGATAATAATACGATTTTAGGTAATTTTGAATGGAAGGGTAGTTCAGACGCTCAAACTGAAGTGCCTTATTATTTCGTCACAACCAATCGTTTGGGCTATGTTGGAAAAGGCATGAATGGTGACCAACTGAACGGCGGAATATGGAAATATGATGATGTTTTCTTTTGGGCAAAAGGGGGATTGGGAAAAGGGATTTATAAATTTACCCAATCTGATATTTTAGATCAAAATGCCGATGATACGACACCTTCGCCCGCTTTGGGAAGTATGTTGACAGATTATTCCATTCGAAGCTTTACCATAGATGCGGTGAACAGCAAAATTTATTTTTCTGTCACTGCACCGACAGAATCAATCGGATTCTGGGTTTCCAAATTAGATGGGTCCGGAGCAGAAAAAATAGATGATGCCCCGATGGGAAATCCGATTGAATACATTACGGGTATAGTTATAGACTATATTACCGACAAAGTCTATTGGTCATACATAGCTCCGGAAACTTACGAAGCAAATTATTTTCAAGAAAACCCCACCCATCGCAGCGGTGTGAAGTCTGTGCATTTGTCGAAGCACAATTATACAGACAAAAACATCCAATACTTTGCGCCCGATGTTGAGGTATGGGGTATCAGTATGGATGAATCGGCAAAATAAGCATGTTATCTATCTTAATTCCTACATATAACTATAATATCACCCCATTGGTTGGAGAGCTTCACAAACAGGCAATCTCCTTAAATATTATCTTCGAAATTCTTGTAATGGAAGATGGGTCAACTTTATTTGTAGAGGAGAATCAAGAAATAGGTAAGCTTGAGCATTGTAAACACATCTTATTAACCGAAAATATTGGTAGATCAGCTATCAGGAATAAATTAGCTGATAGCGCAAAACATCAATTTTTACTTTTTGCTGACTGTGATGCAGAGGTGCAAAACGTAAATTTCATAGCAAATTACCTTCCTTTCTGTGAAGATGATGCAGTGATTATAGGTGGAACTGCTTATGATCCTAATAATCATGATCCCGCATATAGTTTGCGTTTAAAATATGGAAGAGCAAGAGAAGCCAATACTGATTATATAAAGGGTCAAAAAGGATATGAGAACTTTACGACCTTTAATTTTCTGATTGATAAAAAGGTTTTTGATAAGGTACGATTTGATGTAAAGATTACAGGCTATGGGCATGAGGATACATTATTTGGACATGCACTGCATGAGCAAGGATATAGCTTCCAAAGAATCAACAATCCACTTATTCATAAAGGCTTGGATGATAATGAAAGCTTCTTGCGAAAGACAATAGAAAGTGTGAAAAACTTATATCTACTATATATATCCGGCAAATATCCTTTTTTAGCTGAAGAATCCAAACTTTTGCGCACATTTATAAAACTGAAGCAATTTAAACTTGTCCGATTGATGAGTTTAAAGCTAAAACTTTCTAAGCCTATATTGGAGAGAAACTTAAAAAGTGAGCATCCAAGTTTGTTCTATTATGATATATACAAACTCGCTTGGATTTGTTATTTTTATGTGCATGCTGACAAGTTGTCAGATTGAAACCATGTGTTCCCGCCTTTACGTTATCAATAAACTGACATTCTTTACCTATTTTTCCTTTGGCATATATTCTGACTAAAGGCGGGCTGTTAAAATAAAAAACAATTCAACATTAATTTAAAAATATTGTAATTATGAACATCAAACCATTAGGAGACCGTGTATTGGTGAAGCCTGCAGCGGTCGAAGAAAAAACAGTCAGTGGAATTATTATTCCGGATTCAGCAAAAGAAAAACCCTTGAAAGGTGAAGTTTTGGCAGTTGGAAAAGGAACCAAAGATGAGGCTATGGAAGTCGCAGTGGGCAATACTGTTTTGTACAGTAAATACGCAGGTACAGAATTAGACTTAGATGGAGAAAAATATCTGATGATGCGCCAATCCGATATCTTGGCAATTATCTAATTGGAAAGTTTTAAATTGTAAATCGTAAATCATAAAATAGTAAATAAAATTATGGCTAAAGAAATGTTATTCGATATTGATGCTCGGGAAGAATTAAAAAAGGGCGTCGATGCTATTGCTAACGCAGTAAAAGTAACTTTAGGACCTAAAGGTAGAAACGTTATTATAGAGAAGAAATTTGGTGCACCTCAGATTACCAAAGATGGTGTTACCGTTGCAAAAGAAGTTGAGTTGGAAGATTCATTCCAAAATCTCGGTGCACAGTTGGTGAAAGAAGTGGCTTCCAAAACCGGGGATGATGCCGGTGACGGAACAACCACTGCTACCGTATTGGCACAAGCCATCGTGAATGTGGGTTTGAAAAACGTAACTGCCGGTGCCAATCCTATGGATTTGAAACGTGGAATAGACAAGGCTGTTGCACAAGTCGTTGAAAGCATTGCTAAACAAGCAAAATCTGTTGGAGATGATTATGACAAGATTGAGCAGGTAGCAACTATTTCTGCTAATAACGATGCAACCATCGGTGCTTTGATTGCCGATGCCATGCGAAAAGTTTCTAAAGATGGCGTTATCACCATTGAAGAGGCAAAAGGAACGGATACCCATATCGACATAGTAGAAGGTATGCAGTTCGACAGGGGCTATATTTCTCCTTATTTTGTAACCAATACTGAAAAGATGGAAGTGGAAATGGAGAACCCTTACATCCTTATTTATGATAAGAAAATCAGTAATTTAAAGGAATTATTACCTGTTTTGGAACCGGCTGTTCAATCCGGTCGTCCATTTTTGATTATTGCGGAAGATGTTGAGTCGGAAGCATTGACTACTTTGGTAGTAAACCGTTTGCGCAGTTCATTGAAAATTTGTGCAGTAAAAGCTCCCGGCTTCGGTGATCGCCGCAAAGAAATGTTGGAAGATATTGCCATCTTGACCGGTGGCGTAGTTATCTCTGAAGAAAAGGGAATTACCCTGGAGAAAGCTACTTTAGAGATGATGGGTTCAGCTGAAAAAATTACTGTTGACAAAGACAATACGGTTATCGTAAATGGTGTGGGTGACAAGGATGCCATCAGCAAACGCATCGGACAAATAAAAACACAGATTGAAACTACTACTTCCGATTATGATCGCGAAAAGTTACAGGAACGTTTGGCTAAATTAGCCGGTGGTGTTGCGGTATTGTATGTTGGTGCGGCTTCTGAAGTAGAAATGAAAGAAAAGAAAGACCGCGTGGACGATGCATTAAGTGCTACGCGTGCTGCTATCGAAGAAGGTATAGTACCGGGTGGTGGTGTTGCATATATCAGAGCCATCGAATCTTTAGCTTCGCTGAAAGCAGAAAATGATGATGAGGGAACCGGTATCGATATCATCAAACGTGCTATTGAAGAGCCTTTGCGTCAGATCGTAAATAATGCCGGAAAAGAAGGTGCAGTAGTGGTTCAAAAGGTGATGGAAGGTAAAGCCGATTATGGCTTCAACGCTCGTGCTGAAACTTACGAGAATCTACTTGCAGCCGGTGTTGTTGACCCTGCCAAAGTTACCAGAGTAGCTTTAGAGAATGCAGCTTCCATTGCAGGCATGTTCTTAACTACCGAATGTGTGCTTGTTGAAAAGAAAGAAGATGAACCTATGCCTCAAATGCCTATGGGTGGTGGAATGGGTGGTATGATGTAATACAATAACATCTTTTATAATTGAAAATCTCCAATGGATATGATTCCATTGGAGATTTTTTTCTTTATTTAGAATCAATTTAATTAGAGAAAAATTTCATTAATTAAACGTTAAATCGTGTAATTATATGTAATTAATATGCTATTTTTGCAGCTGATGATGATTTAAATGAAGACAAGTTTGACTTCTTTGTTTTAAAAATAATCCATTCATTAACTCAAATCTGATAAGCATATGGATACACTTAATCCTTGTGTGGTAGAAGAGAAGATACTTGACGAGATAGTTGCAAAGTACAAGGACAGACCCGGCGTTTTGCTTTCGACTTTGGAAGCTGTTCAGGAGGCTAATCCTTTGAAATTTCTTCCACAAAAAACCCTTGCACAAGTAGCTCACAAATTGAATGTACCCCTGACCCAAGTGTACTCCGTAGCTACCTTTTATTCCTTTTTTAATTTAAAACCTCAGGGCAAGCACACCATAGTGGTGTGCCGCGGCACGGCTTGCCATACCAAGGGTTCGCGTGAATTGCTCAACAGCGTGGGGCAGATTTTAGGTTTTCGGTATCAATATGATGAAACTGAACCGAGTTATACCACGCCTGATCATGAGTTTACCATTCGCACGGTGGCTTGTTTCGGACAGTGTGCACAGGCACCGGTTGTCTCTGTGGATGGGGTGATTCACAGTTATGTGAATGCTCCTAAATTGCTGAAAATTTTGAAAAAAGTTAAATCTTCCTCTTATGCAAAGAATCAATCTAAATAACTTCGAACAAATCAGCCGTTCCTACATGAAGAATATCCTGCCGGACGTACCTATGATCATGGTGGGTATGGGGACTTGCGGCATCGGAAATGGTGCTGATGTGCTTTATGAAACTTTGCAAAAGCACGCAGAACAACAAAAATATGACTGTATCATCAAACCAACAGGATGCTTCGGCTTTTGTGCGGAAGAGCCTTTGGTTACCTTGTATCAACCGGGTAAACCGATGTTGGTGTATGCGCGTGTTACTGTAAGTGATGTTGTGAAAATCTTGGATGGGGCTATATCGGGTAAGCTATATGGTCGCAAGGTTTTGTGCCGTATTGAGAAATGGGATTTTATCACTTCGCAAGTCGAATTTGGTAAAGGCTATGAAAAATATCCCTTATGGGATGAAATTCCTTTCTTCAAGGGACAGAAAAAAATCGTGCTGCGCAATGCAGGACTGATCAATCCCGAATCCATAGAAGATTATATCGCCGTTGGCGGATATCGTGCTTTGTTTAAGGTGCTTTCCGGCATGACAGCTGATGATATCATTACTGAAGTGAAAAACTCAGGCATGCGAGGGCGCGGTGGTGCGGGCTTCCCAACCGGTATAAAATGGGAGCTGATGAAGAAAAACGGCAACGGAAAAAAATATCTCATTTGTAATGCTGATGAGGGTGACCCCGGTGCATATATGAATCGAAATGAAATTGAAAGCGATCCGCATGCCATTTTGGAAGGCATGATGATAGCCGCTTGTGGCATGGGTTCCGATGAAGGGATTGCCTATATTCGGGCTGAATATCCTTTAGCAATCAAGAGATTGGAAAAAGCCCAAATACAAGCTGAAGCTTTGGGTTTGATTGGAGATAATATCTTTGGAACTGACTTCAATTTCAAATTTGATTTTGTGGAAGGTGCCGGCGCATTTGTATGTGGGGAAGAAACGGCCTTGATTGCTTCCATAGAAGGAAAAGCCGGTCGCCCCGTTCCTCGTCCGCCTTACCCCGCTGCCAAAGGTTTATACGGTTATCCTACCAATATCAATAATGTGGAAACCTGGTGCAATATCCCGGTTATCATCGACAGAGGTGGTCAGTGGTTCCGCGAAACAGGAACGGATAAAAGTCCGGGTACCAAAGTATTCTCCTTGGTAGGGAAGATTAAAAATACGGGTTTGGTGGAAATGCCCATGGGTTCTACCATCAATCAATTTGTGTTTGATATTGGCGAAGGTACAGGGAGTAGCATTAAGAAAGTGAAAGCCATTCAAACGGGTGGTCCTTCCGGTGGTTGTATTCCATTAGAATTATTCAATACTGCCGTAGATTATGAATCCCTCGCCAAGATAGGTGCTATCATGGGTTCGGGAGGTATGGTGGTCATGGATCAAGATAACTGTATGGTGGATGTGGCGCGTTATTTTTTGGAATTCAATGCCTCTGAATCCTGTGGAAAATGTACGCCTTGTCGCGAAGGCTTGACACAGGCTTTAAGGATACTGACCAAGATTACGCAAGGCAAAGGTACTAATGCCGATTTAGTGATGTTGGAGATGTTAAGTCAGACCATCAAGGATACTGCGATTTGTGGGTTGGGTCAAACTGCGCCGAATCCCATTCTTACTACCCTGAAATACTTTAGGCATGAGTATGAAGAGCATATCCACGAAAAACGCTGCTATGCCGGTGTTTGTGAAGATCTCTTCTTAGCTTTGTGCGAAAATTCGTGTCCTTTGCACATGAATATCCCGGCATATATAGAATTGATTAAAGAAGATCGTATCGAAGATGCCTTTGAGGTTACTTTGCGAGATAATCCGCTTCCGGGAACCATAGGTAGAATTTGTCACTTTCACTGCCAAATGCGCTGTCGCCGCGAAATGTTGGATGAACCGGTTTCTCAGGGAGAAATACATCGCTATTTAGCTGATACCATGTATAAACTTGGGAAGGAAAATGAGATATATCAGAAACTTATCAAGGAAAAACTGCCGGCTACCGGTAAGAAGATTGCTATCGTGGGTGCCGGTCCTGCCGGTCTGACTGCCGCATTTTATTTGGTTCGCTTGGGACATGAAATTGTTATTTACGATTCTTTCCCCGAACCGGGTGGCTTGTTAAGATATGGCATTCCTCGTTATCGCTTGCCTAATGCAGTCTTGAAGAAAGAAGTTGATCTTATCAAAAAATTAGGTGTAAAATTCATGCAAAATACTGCCATCGGCACAGATATTCCACTGAAGCAATTAGAAGCAGAATATGATGCCATCTATGTGGCTGTTGGAGCTTGGAAAGAAATGGGATTGAATATACCGGGTGAAGACGCCAAGGGTGTTTATTCAGGAACAGAATTGTTGAAATCATTCGCTATGGACAAGGAGCCGCCTGCGGCTGAAAAAGTGGTTGTCATTGGAGGTGGTAATGTGGCTATTGACGTTGCTCGAAGCATGTGGCGATACGGCAAGCAAGTGACTGTAGTATATCGTCGTGAAAAATGCGATATGCCTGCCAATGATGCTGAAATCAGGGAGTCGGAGGCTGAAGGCATCAAATTCCATTTCATGTCGGCGCCGGCTGAGGTGATGGTTGATGCCGATAATCAAGTGAAGGGTTTAAAGGTTGAGCTGATGACTTGCGGTGGCATAGATACGTCCGGCAGAAGAAAGCCCGTCAAAACCGGTAAGTTCGATGAAATTGCTTGCGACGCCATTGTGTTGGCAATTGGTGAAACTGTGGATGCTGACCTGTGGCAGACCGAAGGTTTAGAAATCGCGTCTTGGGGTGGAAGAATTAAGATTAATGCCTTAACACAGCAAACCACCAAGGCTAAAATTTATGCCGGTGGTGATGCAGTAACCGGTCCTTCTACTGCTGCGGAAGCCATGGGCATGGCTAAGAAAGCAGTGGAAGCCATCGACTTCGATTTGATGCAGGAAAAACGCTATCATCTGTTGTATAAGAAGTTTACCTACAGAAATGTAGTCCCGGAAAATCCGAAAAAATCTCCTATGAACGTATCTTATAAGTTAGATGTAAGAGACAGGGTAGGTAGTTTTATCGAGGTAGATTGTGGCTATACCGGCGAGCAAGCTTTGCACGAAGTGAATCGTTGTTTGAGATGTGATGTACGTTGTGAATAATATTAAAATAGATACTATGCAAGTCATTATTGATAATAAACCCTATGAGGTTCAAGAAGGTATGACCATTTGGCAGGCATGTACGCAAGCCGGCATTAAACTTCCGTCTTTATGTTATATGAAAGATGTTTCTGCCAATGCATCCTGCGGGGTGTGTGTGGTAGAGGTGAAAGGCGCAAAATCATTGTTGCGCTCCTGCATTACTAAGGTCACCGATGGCATGGAGATTACGACCAACAATGCCCGTATCTTGCAAGCTCGTAAGATGAATGTGGAGTTGCTGTTGGCAAATCATCCTTTAGATTGTCAAACTTGTGAGCGAAACCAACATTGTGAATTGCAGCAAATCACTTATGAGTTTGGTATTCATGAAAGGAGATTTCCGCGTACCAGACCGGAGCTGTTGAAGAGGGATTATTCATCATTGTCGTTGATACGCGATCCTGAAAAATGCATACTTTGTGGAAGATGTGTGGCGGTATGTCGCGAAATGCAGACTGTCAGTGCGATAGATTTTTCCGGCAGGGGACAGAAAACAAAAATTTCTACCTTTATGGATTTGGGATTGGGAATGGTGAATTGTACCAATTGCGGACAGTGCGCATTGGTTTGTCCGACTGGTGCCATAGTCGAGAAAAGTCATGTCGCCCAAGTTTGGGATGCCATCCATAATCCTGAGAAAGTCGTGGTTGTACAAACTGCACCGGCTATCCGTGTGGGTATTGGTGAGGCGATGGGTATGCCGTGGGGAAGCTTGGTAACCGGAAAAATGGTTGCGGGGTTGCGCCGTTTGGGTTTCTCAAAGGTATTTGATACTGATTTTGCGGCAGACTTAACCATCATTGAAGAAGGTAATGAATTGATACATCGCATCAAGAATAATGGAATTTTACCTATGATCACTTCCTGTTCACCGGGATGGATTAAATTCATCGAGCACTTCTTTCCTAAATCACTACCACATCTTTCAACTTGTAAATCGCCACAGCAAATGTTTGGTGCCATTGCTAAAACCTATTATGCTGAAAAAACCGGTATTGATCCGCGCGATATAGTAGTTGTTTCGGTGATGCCTTGCACGGCTAAGAAGTACGAAGCCAAACGTCCGGAGATGGATGGAGCTTTTGATTATTGGAAAGAAAAATTGAAGCTGACAGCTGAAAATAGATTTTATGATGTGGATTATGTATTGACTACTCGTGAATTGGGGCGTATGTTCAAAGAGACAGGTATTGACTTTAAAGGACTGCCGGCAGAAGAGTTTGACAATCCACTCGGAGCCTCGACAGGTGCCGGGGTTATCTTTGGAGCTACCGGTGGCGTGATGGAAGCTGCTTTACGTACTGCTTATGAAGTATTAACAGGCAATGCTTTAGAAGATGTCAATTTAACGGCGGTAAGGGGAATGGAAGGCATACGTGAAGCCGACATTAGCATCAATGGTACGGTATTGAAAGTTGCGGTAGCCCATACCCTTAAGCATGCACGGACTTTATTGGAGCAAATCGAAAACGGCACATCGCCTTATGCTTTTATTGAGGTGATGACTTGTCCGGGAGGTTGTTTGGGAGGTGGCGGTCAGCCCATCCCCACCAATGCTGAGATCAGGATGAAACGTGCTGAATCAATATATGCGGAAGATTCTCATAAATTCATTCGCAAATCGCATGAGAATCCTGAAATCAAATATCTTTATGATCATTTCCTGAAAGAGCCGTTGGGAACATTATCCCACGACCTGTTACACACGAAGTATGTAGAGAGAAAGGTATGAGTTTTACAATGTTATAATTTTACTGCCAACTTTAAGGGGCTGTCTCAAAACAAATATTTAATTAAGATAAAGTAAGATGTCTCATAAGTGCCTAAATGCAAGGTACTTATGAGACATCGTTAAAGCATTTTATTTGGTTGAAGCGTCGTAATGTATAAATCTTGAAAGTACTCCCTATGCGTTTTTTGTTTTTTGTCTCTGTAATCTCAGTACTTTTTCTACTGGTTGGTTACACTACTTGGCGTGGTGTCCAATTCTTAGCAGTTTTTGGTAATTATCAATACATTTTTGCTGCTCTTGCAGGCATATTGTTTTTAACCTTATTGCTTAATTTCTTAGTCGGAGAGTTACTTCCATTATCTTTGGCACAGCTACTGAGCTTTTTGGGATACAGTTATTTTATCTTTATAGTATATTTGTTTTTTGCTTTCTTACTGGTTGATATTGTGTTGTTGGTGAATAAGATGATTTATTTTATTCCACATGTTTCACTCTTTAAAGCAGTTGCTTTTGGTGTTGTCATAGCAGGTGTTTTCATTGCTATGGGGATAGGGAATTATCATTTTAACCATCCCAAAATTGTTCAGTTAAAAATTGAGGCTAATAAACCCAAACAACAGAAAAGTATAAAAATAGTTGCTGTCAGTGATTTGCATTTGGGTTTTTCTAATGGAAAAAAATATGCTCAAAAATACGTGGAGCTTATCAACGAGCAAGAGCCGGACTTGGTTCTTATTGCTGGTGACATGGTAGATCGAACTGTCAAATCTTTGCTTCAACAAAGTATTCAAGAAGATTTAAAAATGATACAATCTAAAGATGGTGTGTATGCCGTTTTAGGTAATCATGAATATTTTGGGGAGGGTATAGAACAGGTACAGCAGTTTTTTGAGATATCCAGTATTCATTTGTTGAAAGATGAAAATATCCCGATTCAGGAAGACTTTTATATAATAGGGCGTGATGACAGAATCAATCATAACCGGGCATCTTTGGCTGATTTAATGGAACCCTTAGACCGGACAAAGCCCGTTATTTTATTGGATCACCAACCTTACAATTTGGAAGAAACAATAAATTGTCAAATAGATTTGCAGCTTTCCGGTCATACCCATAACGGTCAATTTTTCCCCATAAATTGGTTTGTAAAAAAGATGTATGAAAATAGCTACGGATATCTAAAAAAGAATAACACTCATATTTACGTAACTTCCGGTTTGGGCATCTGGGGACCACAGTATCGCATTGGAACCCAAAGCGAATTGGTAGTGATTGAGTTTGGATATTAAATTTTTAATGTTGGTAGTGATGGTGTTTGCCATCATCACAGGCATTCAAATATGGTAAAATGCCTTGAGAGCTTGCTACTCAAGGCATTTTTTTAAAAAAAGTAAACAAATCAGATATTAATTTGTATGTGATTTTTATGCAACAATCTTTTGAAACGAGATTGTAAGTTTGAGTATTAGATTAGAATTTTGTTTTGAAACTCATTTTAAGACACTTTAAATTGAAACGCAAAAAAACTTGTTTTGCTTACCGATACAAAGGTATAGCTAATACTTTAATCATTTTCTTATAAAGTTCTACTAAAGTTCTACCAAAGTTCTAACAAGAAAGCTAAAAATTCATAAAGGATTTACCAAGATTCTCTCCCATGTGAAAAAATGTATAATTTTACCGTTCGTTATAAGTTAGTTTAACTTTTAAATCTTGATCACATTCCTAAACTCAAAGTTTCAGATGAGTTTGCATCAGGAAGACTACTGATAAAAGTATGAAAAAGGTTCTAATGGTTGAAGATGATGTCTGTTTGGGTACTACTGTTGCCAGTATGTTGGAAATGAATAAGTTGACCGTTCATTACTTGGAAGGGAGTACTCATGTAATTGATGTCTTTTCACAATTTAATCCGGATGTTGTTTTAATGGACGTGATGTTGCCCGGCGATCGGACAGGATTTGAGATTGTCGAGGAAATCAGGCAGATAGATAGCTTGGTCCCGGTTCTTTTTATTACATCTTTGAATTGTAAAGAGACTTTGAATCGGGCTTTTAGTTATAGTAATGCAGATTATCTGAATAAGCCATTTAAAATTCAAGAGGTTTTACTGAGAATCAACAATCTGTTAATCAAACAATATAAATATAATTTGATTGAGCATTGTTTTAAATTGGGTGATATCTGTTATTATCCGGATGAGCAATTGCTGACTTACCAATCTGAAACAGTGCGCATTAATAAATGTCAGGCTTCCGTCCTTGAGGTGTTGTGCAATCATATGAGTTCTTTTGTCAGCAGAGAATTGATTGTACAAGAAGTATGGCAAACCGATGATTGCAAATTGAAAGAAAATTCGTTGAACAATGTTCTCTGTGCATTGAGAAAATTACTGTCCGGTGACCCCAGAATTGAAATAACCAGTGTTATCAGACTTGGTGTCAGACTCAAGATTTCTGAATAATCTATCATTTCTCTCTTTCCCAGGGCCAGGCCATGACACCGCCTTCCATCAATTTAACATTTTTATAGCCGTTGGTTTGCAGAATCAATGCTGCTTCATAACCTCTTAACCCGCACCACGGAACACGGAACTCGCGACCTCGAATATCGAAAGTAACGCAACAGTTGAACAATATGAGACACCGTCAACAAATTTATCCACATTTTGAATGACCACAAGACTTACAAGTTAAACATCCTTCTTGATAAATCAGGGTTCTTTCTCCACAATTCGGACAAGCTTGTCCGGCTATTTGTGTTCCATCCGGAATGTATTTTTTTAGCGCTCTTTCCACACCGACTTTCCAGGTGTTGATGGACTCACTGTCTAACTCCATACTGGAAACTAATTTTACTACCTGATCGATGGGCATGCCATAACGCAAGACACCGGAAATTAATTTGGCATAGTTCCAGAATTCTTTATCGAACTTGTGAGACAAGCCTTCTACTGTAATTTTGAAACCTCTTTTGTTGGTGAATTGGAAGTCGTAGCGTTTGTTGCCTTCTTCATCCACTACTTTGATGATTTTGCCACTGGTTACAGCTTTGGGTAACATGATACCTTCATCATCGTCGGCAATACCGGTAAAAATTTCATAAGGACGATCATCTTTTAGACCAACAAAAGCAATCCATTTGTCGCGGTTGTTTTGGAAACGAAGGATATCGCATTCTAATTCTGTGGGACGCACTAACCGGCCTTCAACAGCAGGGAAACACACTAAATTAGGATCATCTTCCCTACCATTTTTATCTTCAACCAAAACGCCCGAGCGAGAACCGTCTCTGTAAACGGTAACACCTTTACATCCACATTTCCAGGCTTCTTCATAAAGTTTCCCTACCATTTCTTCACTCACGTCAGCAGGTAAATTGATGGTTACGGAAATGGAATGATCTACCCACTTCTGAATCCTTCCTTGCATCTGTACCTTTTTCAACCAGTCCACATCATTAGCGGTAGCCTTATAATAGGGCGACTTGGCAACTAATTCTTCAATTTCTTCCTTAGAATAATGTTTTGTGACCGAATGTCCGTTGGCTTCCATCCAAGTAACAAATTTATGATGGAACACGGAGTATTCTTCCCAAGAGTCACCGTTTTCATCTACGAAGTCAATTCTTACATTTTTATCACTTGGATTTACTTTTCTGCGGCGTGTATAATAGGGTAAGAATACGGGTTCTATACCGGAGGTGGTTTGAGTCATGATGCTGGTTGTACCCGTAGGTGCAATGGTCAAACAAGCAATATTCCTGCGCCCATACTTAACCATATCTTCATATAATTCCGGATCAGCCTCTTTCAAACGATTGATGAAGGGATTGTTGCTCTCTCTCTTGGCATCATAAATCTTGAAAGCTCCACGTTCTTTTGCCATATTTACTGAAGAACGGTAAGCCGCTAAAGCCAAAGCCTTATGTACTTTTTCAGAAAAATCCGTGGCTTCATCTGTGCCGTAGCGATAACCTAAAGCTGCCAGCATATCTCCCTCTCCTGTTGTGCCAACACCGGTACGGCGACCTTGCAGGGTCTTGGTCTTAATTTTTTCCCACAATTGGAATTCAGTGCTCTTGATCACATCATCTTCAGGGTCAGAATTAATTTTATCAATGATTCTTTCGATTTTCTCCATTTCCAAATCAATGATATTATCCATGATGCGCTGGGCTACTTGCACATGTTTACGGAATAATTCAAAATCGAAATAAGCTTCGGCAGTAAACGGGTTCACCACATAAGAATATAAATTGATAGCTAACAAGCGACAGCTATCATAGGGACAAAGAGGTATTTCACCGCAAGGGTTGGTAGATACGGTTTTGAAACCTAAATCCGCATAGCAATCCGGAATAGATTCTTTGATGATAGTATCCCAAAACAGTACGCCGGGTTCGGCAGATTGCCAGGCATTGTGTATAATTTTTTTCCATAAAGCATTGGCATCAATTTCCACTTCATGTGTAGGTTTGTCGGAATCGATGGGATATTGTTGTTTAAATGGACGATTTTCCAATGCTGCATGCATAAATTCATCGCTTATTTTTACAGAAACATTAGCTCCGGTTACTTTGCCGGATTCCATTTTGGCATCAATGAATGATTCAGCGTCGGGATGTTGAATGGACACGCTTAACATTAAAGCACCTCTTCTGCCGTCCTGTGCCACTTCACGGGTGGAGTTAGAATATCGCTCCATAAACGGAACAATCCCGGTAGAGGTCAAAGCCGAATTTTTAACCGGAGAACCTTTCGGTCGAATGTGAGAAAGGTCGTGTCCCACACCACCACGGCGTTTCATCAATTGCACCTGCTCTTCGTCAATTTTGATAATGGCACCGTAGGAATCGGAATCTTCATCAAAACCAATCACAAAGCAATTGGAAAGAGATGCTACCTGAAAATTGTTTCCAATGCCTGTCATGGGACTTCCCTGGGGTACGATGTACTTAAAATTGCGCATTAATTCAAATAGCTGGTCTTCCGTCATCGGATTTTCGTATTTTTTTTCAATACGAGCAATCTCACGTGCAATTCTTCTGTGCATATCGTCCGGCGTTTTTTCGAAAATATTACCAAACGAATCCTTTAAAGCATACTTGCTTATCCAAACTTTAGTTGCCAATTCATCACCCTGAAAGAAATCAAAAGTAGCCTGGCGAATTTCTTCGGGTTTGTAGGTTTTTACTTTCACGATAAAAAATATTTATATAATGAATTAATAGTTTTTCATGATTGATTTTTTATGCTTTATAGGACACATAAAAAATCAAAGCAAACGGACTACAAGATTAGTTAATTAATTTGTAATAACCAACAAAAATGTCAACTTTATTTTTTATTTAAAATGAAAGTTTTCCAAATTAAAAATTAAATCACTGATAATTAGTAAGATAATTTTTTGTGCCTATAAAAAGTTTTCTAAAAAATAATTTTTTTATGATATAAGGTTTTGAAAATCAAATATTATTTTATAAGAGTTTGTGATGTGATTTTTCCATTAATGACATTAAAAATTTTGGCGTTGCTGTTTAATTGAGTCAACAAAGCATCTAAATTTTCACGATTGGTGTCGGTGATGAATATTTGTCCGAATAAATCTGAGGTAACCAATTTGATAATTGCTTCCACACGGATAGCATCCAACTTGTCAAAAATATCATCCAATAAAAGAATAGGGGAACAGTTATGTATTTTTTTAAGGAAATCGAATTGAGCAAATTTTAGTGCAATCAGGTAAGTTTTATTTTGTCCTTGCGATCCCACTTTTTTAATTGGGTGATCTCCTAAGGTCATTTCCAAATCATCCTTATGAATACCTTGTGTGGAAAAACCCAATATCAAATCTCGTTCACGGGTTTCAGACATTCTTTTCAATAAATTGCCATGTCGTTGATATTGAGAAGTATATTCCAGATTGGTTTGTTCGTTATCACCGGAAATAGTGATGTGAAAGTTTTGAAAGACCGGAATAAATTCGGTGATAAATTTGGTTCTTTCTTGAAAAATGTATTGTCCAAGCGTATTCATCTGCTCTTCAAGTACTTCAAAAATAGTGACATCAACAGGACGTTCCGATTTAAGCAGGGCATTTCGCTGTTTTAGTAAATTATTATATTGTAAAAGTTGTTGCAGATAAGTTTTATTATACTGAGAAATCACACCATCCATAAACTTACGTCGCTCGTAACTTCCTTCGGAAATCAACTGACTATCATCGGGGGAAACCATGACCAAGGGGATTAAGCCTATGTGATCGGATAATTTTTCATATTCTTTTTGTCCCCTTTTGAATTGCTTTTTCTGTCTGCGTTTCACTCCGCAATAAATTTCTTCTTCATCACCATTCTTTTGATAATTCCCTTTAATCATAAAGAAATCCGAATCATGTTTGATGTTTTGCGAGTCAACCACATTGGTATGACTTTTACAAAAAGAAAGGTAATAAATAACATCGAGCACATTGGTTTTTCCCATGCCATTATTGCCAATCAGGCAATTAATTTTATCCGAAAACTCCAAAGATGCTTCTTCTATATTTTTATAATTGATGATATTGAGGCAATGTAAGCGCATAGTAGATATAATTTACAGATGTTATTTTCTTGTTTTCTTGTTATAAATGATAAATATTTATCTCAATAGCAAAGGTATTAAATTGATGTGGGGTGGCAAAGTAGGATGAATATTAATTTGAGATAAAGAGGCTGTCTCAAAACCAATATTCAACTAAAAACAGCAAAGGATAAAGGTCAATTTGCACCCTGCAATACCTTGTACCCCGCACCCCGTAACACGTACCTCGCGACCTCGCCTTTATAAAATTCACCCTATTAATACTGTTAAAATCATTGATAATACTATCTTTGTAAATGTTTTAATAATTTTTTGGAATTATAAAATCAATCAAACATCAAATCATCAAATGGTAAATGAACATATGTCAAAGTTCGTAATTTATCAAGTTCTCCCTCGTTTATTTGGAAATAGCAATACTACCAACAAACCACATGGCAGTATTAACGAGAACGGTTGTGGAAAGTTCAATGATCTTACATCCAAAGTTTTAAAGGAAATAAAAGCTTTAGGTGTTACACATATATGGTACACAGGTATCATTGAACATGCCACACAAACTGATTATTCAACTTATGATATTCGCAAAGATCATCCTGCGGTGGTAAAAGGAAAGGCAGGATCGCCTTATGCCATCAAGGATTATTATGATGTAGATCCGGATTTAGCTGTGGATGTAGTCAATAGGATAGGGGAGTTTGAAGCATTGGTTGCGCGAACACACAAAGCCGGCATGAAGGTAATCATTGATTTTGTGCCTAATCATGTGGCAAGAGAATATTACTCTGATGCTCGTCCCGAAGGTGTACAGGACTTGGGAGAAGAGGATGCAAAAGATAAAAGTTTTGCGCAAAACAACAATTTTTACTATTTACCGTATCAAAAATTCAGTCCTTCATTTGATGTTCAGGATTATGAAGAATATCCTGCTAAAGTAACTGGCAATGACCAATTTACAGCATCTCCGGACATCAATGATTGGTATGAAACGGTGAAGCTTAACTATGGAGTTGATTACTTAAATGATAAACGACAACATTTCGATCCCGTACCCGATACCTGGCATAAAATGTTAGATATTCTGTTGTTTTGGGCTGAAAAAGAGGTGGATGGGTTCAGATGCGATATGGCAGAGATGGTGCCGGTTGAATTTTGGCAATGGGCGATCGCCTGTGTGAAAAAACAATATCCTGCTGTTATTTTTATTGCAGAAGTATATAATCCGCATGAATATCGTAATTATATCTTTACCGGAGGTTTTGATTATCTGTATGATAAAGTAGGAATGTATGATTTGTTGCGCAATATTGTTTGCCATCAACATGCAGCATCTCAAATTACGCAAGCCTGGCAGGCATTGTCGGGTATAGAGGATTATATGCTGCACTTTTTAGAAAACCATGATGAACAGCGTATTGCATCGGATTTTTTTGCAGGAAATGCTTGGATTATCATTCCGGCATTGATTGTCTCGGCTACGTTGACCAAAGCACCTTTCATGCTGTATGCAGGACAGGAATTAGGCGAGCAAGGCATGGATACAGAGGGGTTTAGTGGGTTGGATGGTCGTACTACCATATTTGATTATTGGGGAGTGAAAAGTTTGCAAGACTGGTCAAATAAAGGCAAGTTTGATGGTAAATTATTATCCGATGAGCAAAAAGCATTAAGAGCTTTATACAAGAAACTTTTGAATTTGTCTTTGAAAGAACCGGCTATTGCAAAAGGTAAAATGTATGATTTGCAGTATGCGAATTTCAATAATCCGAGTTATGATACCAATAGACAATTTGCATATTTTCGTCAATATGGCAAAGATCTATTGTTGATTGTAGTTAATTTTGCCAGTTCTTCAACTGACATTTCAATTAATATTCCTCAAGGTGCTTTTGAATATTTGGTTTTGGCTTTATCGTCGAAAGTAGAAATGGAAGATTTAATGGATCAACAGTATCAGTTGTCTACAATCTTATCTGCTGATAATCAGGTTGAACTTACTATACCTGCTCATTCAGGCAGAATATTAAAAATCAAAAACACACAAGAGTCATAACAGCATACCTGTTATGACTCTTGTGTGTAAAGATATTTTTGCAATTTAGTAAGATTTTCGACTCAATGCCTGATAGTTTATTTTCAATGCATATGCTCGTCGCAGCGCTTGTTTGATATCAGTAATGATACCCATTTTTGTGTTTTTGTCAGCATTGATAGAGACAGTCATCAAGTTTTGATCTTCTTCCTTCATGGCTGTACGTTCGTTGGTGATAAAAGTTTCGATTTCGTTTACATCCGCAAACTGATCATTTAACTGGATACGGGTTGCCGATCCAAACTGGTCTCTAAACTCTTTCATAGGTTCCCCTACGTAAATATAACGAACCAAGGATTTGTTTTCAAGTTTTTGAAGTTCACTTGCAGCAGGAGGTAAAATCCTCACTTTGTAAGTTACTTCCTTCATGGTTGTAACAGCCATAAAAAAGAACAATAACATAAAAATGATGTCCGGTAAAGACGAGGTGCTCAATTCAGGCATGCCTTTTTTTTCTGATTTTCTAATTGTTGCCATTAATTGGATCCTCCATAATTTTTAGGTTCTGCCTCAGATATTTTTTGAGGAAAAACTGATTGGACGTCTTTTTGTTGTTTTTCTTCTAAATCTTCGTATTTCTTACCGAATTTAAGTTCCGACAATTCATTACGCAATTCGTTATAAGCAGCAACTAATTCGTTCTGCACATCAATATAGGCTTGATATTGCGTGTCCACGTCATTTTGAACAGAGATAACATGATCACGCGTATATTCTATAACGCCCAGTGTTTCAAATTCTTTAGCTACTTTCTCCGGAAGATGAATATCGTTATGTTCATTTGCAATAAACTCCTTTGCTTTCTCTTTTAAATCACGAATATCCATTTCTTCTCCCTGCACCAATAATTGATTTAAACTATTGACTTTTACCACGAAGATATTTCTTTTTTTAATATCCACATCTTGTGGCTTTTGATCGGGTGGCAGTGGAGGAGGAAGACGTCTTGTCAACCCCATACTGGTATTCATAGATGTAGTAACGAGAAAGAAAATTAATAGGAGGAACGATATATCGGCCATCGAACTCGCATTAATTTGATCTAATTTTCTAGCCATTCTATTGTGTTATTATTTTATTTTATTTAAATGCAGTGTAAATTTTAGAGCCGATAATTGATAAAATTACCAGAGCAAGTAAGATGTATGTTGAATAGATAAACATATCGGTCACTTGTGCCCAAATACCTTCATTTTGAGTTCCTTCATATCCTATGATATCCATTCTTTCACCACTCCCCATAAAGAAAGATACGATAAAGATTCCAATAAAAAGAAGTACGGGAATTACAGCTTTGAGTGCAGACTTAGGATTACTGAGGGACGATTTTGTAAACTTAAATAGAGCCGCTGCAATGGCTACTACTATTGCAGTGGCAAATAATACATATATCCATAAGAAAGTTACGTCCGTTAGGAGCGGAACATGCATTGCTTCTCCGGCAGTACTATCTATAGTGCCCGTTCCCTGTCCTATTGTTGCATAAAATGCAATCAACATTAAGAAGGAAATAACTACTATAGATATTCCAAATATTTTGACTGTTTTCAACATAATTTATTTATTTAGAGCGTTTAACTACAATATCCATCAATGAAATCGAAGCATCTTCCATATCATTAGTAAGCCCCTCAATGATTGTTAATATATAGTTGTAAAATACTTGCAGAATCATGGCCACTATCAAACCGAATACTGTTGTAAGAAGGGCAACCTTGATACCTCCTGCAACCACTGTTGCTGAAATATCACCTACCTGCTGGATTTTATCAAAAGCCTGAATCATCCCGATAACTGTTCCCAAGAACCCTAAGGAAGGAGAAAGTGCGATAAACAAGGAAATCCATGTTAAGTTCTTTTCCAACAAACCTAACTGAACACCGCCATAAGAAGCTATTGACTTTTCAACTACCTCAATACCTTCACTGTAACGGGAAAGACCTTGATAGAAGATGGATGCTACCGGTCCGCGTGTGTTGCGGCACACTTCCATAGCTGCTTCAATACCACCTGCTTCCCAGCTTTCGTCAACGCTTTTCAACAGTTTTTCTGTGTTGGTTGAAGATAAACTTAAATAAATGATTCTTTCGATGCTCAAAGCTAAACCTAAAATTAAAGCAAATGCGATGGGAGCCATCCACAAAGCGTCTCCTTCAATAAATTTTTGTTTCAATGCCTTATGCATACCCATCTCTTCTACAACCTCCGGAGTGGTTGTTTCGACAACTTCAGTAACTGTTGTATCCGTTGCTTCTGCCTGAATACTTTCTTCCTGAGCAATCACTTGTAGTGTTATACCAAAAGTGAAAAGTGTCACCATTGAAAAAATTGCAAATACCTTTTTCATTTTACTTTTTGTTTTGAATTTGTGTTTTTGTTTTTGTAATTATTTTTGTGATTATATATCTCAAGTTGTGTTTGTATCATCTTTATTGGTGCGGAGAGGAAGAGATTCGAACTCTCGATACGTTTCCGTATATACGCTTTCCAGGCGCACCTCTTCAACCACTCGAGCACCTCTCCTGTTTCGCGGCGCAAGTTAGTAAAAAATTATGATATACAAGTAAAAAAGAACAAAATTTATAACTCAAATAAAGTTTTTTGTGAAACATATGCAGGATTTATTCTGAGATTTTAAAAAAGTTAAACAAACGAAGTGCATTACCTGTTGTTTGTTTAACAACATCTTCATAAGAAATTGAATATAAATCAGCTAAAAATTCTGCCGTATGTGTTAAATATGCACTTTCATTTCTTTTACCCCTAAACGGGACCGGGGTCAAATAAGGGGCATCTGTTTCCAACACAATGTGCCTGATGTCTATCCGGCGCAACACATCACTTAATCCTGAGTTTTTAAAAGTTACTATGCCGTTAATCCCCAATAGGAAACCCCCGAATGATAGAATTTCATGTGCTTCTTCCACACTGCCTCCGAAACTGTGAAACACCCCTTTCAAACCGCTGTTTTTATAGGGCGACAAGGCTTCCATAATTTCGCGATGCGATTCTCTAACGTGAATAATAACCGGTTTATTGTATTCCAACGACCATTCAATCTGCTGCTTGAAAGCTTTAATTTGCTCTGTTTTATGGGTAGTATCCCAGTACAAATCAATGCCAATTTCTCCTATGGCTATATAATCTCTGCTCTGTAATTCGGCATGCACAATCGACAGCTCATCTTTGTAATTTGCTTTTACACTTGTAGGATGTACACCGATGGAAACATGACAAAAATCCGGATAGGCCGCTTCCAGATCATGCATAGCTTGTATGGTGCTGCTATCTATATTGGGAAGAATGATTTTCCGAACACCGGCATCTTTAGCCCGTTGAATGACCTCCCGGCGATCGAAATCAAAATCTTCAAGGTATATGTGTGCATGCGTATCTATCATTTGTTCTGAGCCTTATTCCCACTCGATAGTTGCCGGTGGCTTCGAACTGATGTCGTAAACAACCCTGTTGACCCCTTCTACTTGTTGGATAATATCGTTGGAGATTTTTGCTAAGAATTCGTAAGGAAGCTGTGCCCAATCTGCTGTCATGGCATCAACGGAAGTAACAGCCCGTAGCGCGACAGCATTTTCGTAAGTTCTGCTACCTTCTTTTACGCCTACCGATTGTACAGGAAGTAGGATAGCACCGGCTTGCCACACTTTATTGTACAAATTCCACTCTCGCAGTCCATTGACAAAAATATGATCTGCCTCCTGAAGCAATTTTACTTTCTCCGGCGTGATATCACCAAGGATACGAACTGCCAATCCCGGACCCGGAAAGGGATGACGTTTAATCAAATGGCTCATCATGCCCAATTCCTTTCCTATCTTACGAACCTCATCTTTAAAAAGCAAACGCAGGGGTTCGCAAAGTTTCAGATTCATCTTTTCTGGTAATCCGCCTACGTTGTGATGTGATTTTACGCCTTTACCAATCACAGAAAGAGATTCGATAATATCGGGATAAATGGTGCCCTGTGCCAACCACTTCACCCCATTAATTTTATGTGCCTCTTGTTCAAATATGTCGATGAATGCCGCACCTATAATCTTACGCTTTTGTTCCGGTTCACTTACACCTTTCAATAATTTATAAAAATACGCTTTTGCATCTACTCCAATCACATTCAAACCAAGATGCTTATAATCTTCCAATACTTGCTCAAATTCATTTTTGCGAAGTAATCCGTGATCAACAAAAATGCAACTTAGATTTCGACCGATGGCTTTGTGTAAAAGTACGGCAGTTACAGAAGAATCAACGCCACCTGATAAGCCTAACACAACCTTATCATCGCCTAATTGAGTCTTTAAGTTCTCAATGGTGGATTGTATAAATGAAGTGGGAGTCCAATTGCGTTTGCAACCGCAGATACTTAGGAAATTATCTAAAATTAATGTACCTTCGAGTGTACGTACATCTTCCGGGAGGTATAATACACCCCAGGTTTTCTCGTCTTTTATTTTGAAAACAGCCAACTCATTATCTGCCGTTATGGCAACCGGCTGTATGTCTTTTGACAATTGTATGACGGTTTCTCCTTTTGCCATCCAAACCTGTGAATCGGATTGTAAACCTTGTAGCAATTTATCTTTTGCATCTGTTGATGCTAAGTTTGTTTGAGCGTATGTTCTGAAAGCATCATAATGTATCTTAGCACTTTCACCGGCAGCCAGCAATTGAGCGCCGTATCCTATACCCAATAAAGGGAATTGACCTTTAATGGAGGATAAATCAATTTTAAAAACCGATTGATCGGTTATTGCCGGTGCTACATCTGAAAGAATGACACCCTTTACACCGTTCATTTCCTTAGGAAGCTTGTTGAAAGGTACGATTTCGCAATATTCTTTCAGTTCCCGCAATCTTCTTCCGATAAGTTGCGTGGTAGGAGAACCGAAATCCAAAATAAGTATTTTTTCCTGCATATTATTATTTAGTTTCTTTATTGTTTTCTAATTTCTCCATGGAAATTCGACTGTCCATTTCTGCTTGTGACTTGGCTCTTAATCCGGGATTTTCTTGAATCATTTGCCTCAAATAGGCTTCGGGATAACCCGGGCGTATCACTTCCAACGGGATTTTCTTTTCATTTTGTGCAAATTTACCGTTATTTTCTTTTTTTATTACCCCGTCTAAATATTTAACCAATAGAAATTCATCTAACTTTTTCCAGGATGCAATCACATTTGCGGCCTGGGTATGACTGAAGTTGGTCAAAAACCTGCGGGCATCTTCTACCGGCATGCCTATTACAGCCTTATCAATGCTGGGTATCAAAGTATGAAAACTTGTTTCCCAGTATTCCTGTACTTTTTTAATGTCAGGCATGACCATAGAATATCTTGGATAGGCAAAATTTGAAACACGGTTGAAAACCCAAAATGCTGAAGTTGATGAATATTCCAACAGATTGCCATTATCCTCATCAAAACACTCCGGAACGCTGTTGATGCCACTATACATGGGTACATATACAGAAGAAGCTGCATCATCCACGCTAAACCACAAAATACCTCCCACATGAGGCGGCAACCAATTACGCATTTGGGCAACAAACGAAAAACCTGTTTGTTGGGTAGCAATCGGCCGTTCGTGATAATATTCTACTCCGTCAACCTTAAAACTGAGCGGACTTATTCTTAATTTCGAACCGTACACACCTGCTCCGAATCCTTTGGTAATATCTAATTCAGTGCCTTCATACTGGTCGCGCATAAAAGCTTGCATATCTTGTATGCTTATTTTTTTTACAGGTTTAATCCATAAGGGCATGCGTTCCACCGTTTCTCCTTTGATATATGTGATGTATTTTTCCATTTCAGGGTTGTTTTGGCGGAAGAAGCTCCACACCCTTGCTTCACAAGCTCTCAGAGCACCATAATCAAGCGGGGCATAAGTGTCGGAAAAACTGAAATCTTTATTTCTGCCTCTAAAATAACCCTTTTCTCGTGCAAATGCTATGACATCCACTGAATACAAACAATTGGTCTTGTCATCAAGGGGGAATGTAGTGATGCGCGCCTGATTCGCGTGCGCCGTGATGCAATCATCCGGAATGCGTTGAGCCACCCAAACCGCCCCTTTGTTTCTGGGTCCTTTCCCTATCATCTCCATCACCCACACCTCATTGGGATCAGCTATGGAAAAAGACTCCCCGGAACTGTAATATCCGTATTCTTCTACCAAAGAGGTCATGACGCGAATGGCTTCTCGGGCCGAGCGGGCACGTTGCAAGGTGATGTACATTAAGTTACCATAGTCGAGGATGCCGGTGCTATCCTGCAATTCCTCTCTGCCTCCAAATGTGCTCTCTGCAATAGAAACCTGATGCTCATTCATGTTGCCGATTACAGCATAGGTATTTTCAACTTGTTTGATTTTTCCAAGATATTCACCCGTATCCCATTCATAGATATCCAACATGGAACCCGGGGGATAAGTACGAGCCGGATAATGGTATAATGCGCCGTATAACATGTAGGAATCTGCCGCATAGGTAATCATAGTCGAACCGTCAATGGTGGCTGATTTACCTGCCAGCAGATTGGTACAGGCAAAAACCCGGAAAAAAGAAAAAACAATGATGAAAAAAGTAACGAAAAATCTCATACAGATAGCAACCTTATGGACTATTTGATAAACGGCGAACAAAGGTAGCATAAAGTTTTATTTTTGGAAAATTATTATTTGGGAAAGAAATTTACACCACCCACATCATTCTTTTTTAATATAAATACCTAACTTTGCAAACTATTCAATATCAAAAATCAAATGTTTAAAAACACAGGTCTAACTATTTTCATTTTTCTCTTTTCCTTTTCCATTCAGCTTCAGTTGTATGGTCAGGGTAATGAACTTAGTACTTCGGACTCGTTGATACACAAAAAGATATCAGAGATCACCGTTACGGGATTATTAAGCGACAAACTCAATCTTACCTATTTGGTGGTTGAGGGGAAAAAAGCTTTAGATGACGGGGATATAACACCGGGTGATTTATTGGACGGTCTTCCCGGTATTTCTATTGAAAGGGATGGACCATGGGCTACTACAGTCAATATTCGTGGGTTTGGCGAGTCAAAATTGCTTTTTTTGGCAGATGGGGATCGCATGTTAACAGCAACGGATGTTGCGGGTGCGCTATCTACCGTCAATATAGGCAATCTTGAAAAGATAGAAGTTATCAAGGGAGCAGGCTCAGTGATTTACGGAACCGGTGCCATGGGCGGCATTGTTAATTTTGTAAGCAAACGTCCGAAATATTCTGACAAGCTCAGTAGTTCAGGTTGTTTATCATCAGGTTTTCATACTGTTAATAAACTTTGGGAAAACAGCCTGAATGTAGATCTCACCAATCAGAATTGGTACCTGGCTTTGGATGGTGGTTACCGAAAAGCACAAAACACCATGACTCCGGTAGGAGTTCAGACAAACAGCCAGTTCAACGATGCTTCATGGGGTGTGAGAGGCGGTATGCGCAATGGCGACAATCAGGAGTTTCTAATCAATTACAATCATTTTGAAGCTTTGGATGTGGGATTGCCCGGAGGTAGTGCATTTCCGGCTAATGCCGTGGTTCGTTACCTTGAATTTAAACGCAATCAGTTGAGCGGTGAATATATATTCAAGGATTTGACTGATGTAATCAAGTCACTGAATGTCAAAATTTATTCACAAAACATCAAAAGGGAAGTAGAGAATATCGTTGCTGCAAAAAATGTAGCTATCTTCCCCGGTAGTTTAAATGTGACCACCGGTGCTAAAGCCACGGCTGACCTGTATTTCAACGATTATGAAACCATGACGGTCGGCATAGACGGATGGCACAGAGACCAAGAAACATCGCGGTTAAAAATTGCGCATCCGACTTCTGATACGATTTATATCAAAGAATTGCCTACGCCTAAGGCGCAAGTATTGGATGTCGGTATTTTTGCACAGCATAAATGGGTGATTGATCCGAAGCATTGGACAATGAGCACGGGAGTAAGATTGGATTTCTTGCGGACTACCAATGATACGGCTTTCACTGAGATAGCCAAGTACAAATATGTGGATGGGAAGAAAGTATCCATACCTTTCAATAAGAACGCAAGGTTTCTTGCAGATACAAAAAATGAGTTTGCCTATGCTGCTCATATCGATTTCAGTTACAAGCCGCGTGAAAGTCACCAATTTATTTTCTCTTTGGCAAATGCTTACCGGGTAGCTTCTTTAGAGGAAAGATTTAAATATATAGACCAAAGTGGCACACCTATGATTGGTAATCCTGATCTAAAGCCTGAAAAGGGATTGTTTTCGAATCTGAGCTACAAACTAACGAAGAATAAATTCAGCCTGAACACCAATATTTTCGCAAACTATGTTTTCGACTTAATAGGTGTGGTAGAAAATGATTCTTACCAAGGTGTTGATGGTTCTGTCTTTAAAGCTTTGGTTAATACCAATGTGGATCGTGCCATGTATTTGGGTGGTGAATTGGACTTTAGATGGTTAATTATTTCCGATGTAATATTGGAAGGTAATATAGCATATGTGTATGGATTTGATGCCATTACAAAAAAAGAACTCCCCTTGATGCCTCCTATGCACGGGGAATTACGAATCAATTATGCATTGCCCGCTATTTTTACACTTTATGCTGAAACAGAATGGGACTATGATTTTTCCAATGATGATTCCTCAGAAAATCATAGCTTTATAATACTGAGTGCAGGCTTTTATACAAATGCCTTTTCTTTGGGAAAACTTATTCAATTACAGTTCGTCGGAGGCGCACAAAATATCTTCAATACAGCCTATAAGGAACAAATGACAGCAGCAAGGGGTATCAATCGGTTAGAACCCGGCAGGAATTTCTTCGTGAAGGCGAAGTTGATGTGGTGACCCGAGTTCTGAGTTTTGAGTTCTGAGTTCTGAGTTCTGAGTTTTGAGTTTTAATGAAGTTATAGAAGTTAACGGGTTCTGTGTTCTGTGTTCTGTGTTCGCAGGGTTAAATAGTAAATAATCAATAGTTAAACTAACAAACAATTTATATGAAATCCATCAAATTATTCATCGCGTTTTTATTTTTATCCTTTGGTTTATTTGCACAACAAATGCCTGATGTTCCTATTGATCCTAAGGTGCGTTATGGCAAATTAGACAACGGATTGACCTATTATATCCGTCACAACGAGAAGCCGAAAGAAAGGGCTGAATTTTATATTGCCCAAAATGTAGGTGCTATTTTAGAGAATGATGATCAGAACGGATTGGCGCATTTTCTCGAACACATGGCATTTAATGGTACAAAAAATTTCCCCGATAAATTGATCATTGAGTATTTTGAAACCGTAGGTGTTAAATTTGGTGCTAACATCAATGCTTATACTTCATTGGATGAGACCGTTTATAATCTTTCAAATGTGCCGACCATCCGTGAGGGTATTGTGGACAGTGCCTTGTTGGTGCTGCACGATTGGTCTGGTTTTATTTCTCTGCTGGGAGAAGAAATTGATGCCGAGCGCGGTGTTATCCGTGAGGAATGGCGTACGGGCGCCGGTCCGGAAAGGCGGATGTGGAAAGCTGCCAACTATCTGAAATATCCTGATTCACAATATGCTAAACGCGATGTGATCGGTGATACGGCTGTTATCAATAATTTTGACCATGAAGCTTTGCGTGCCTTTTATCGCAAATGGTATCGTCCAGACCTGCAAGCCATAGCCGTTGTTGGAGACATAGATGTTGACCGGATAGAGGAAAAGATTAAAATCATGTTTGCGGATATTCCTGCCAAAGAAAATGCAGGTGAACGTCCGATTTATCCCATCCATGATAATGTAGAACCCATCATTTCTATAGTGAAGGACAAAGAAGCGCGTGTGACTCGTATAGAGTTGGAATACAAGCATGATGTGATGCCGGATAAAATGAAGAAATCCATTGCCGGATATATGTTCGACATCATGAGTAATATCATATCAACCGTGATGAGTTATCGTTTCGATGAAATAACTCAACAGGCGGATGCATCCTTTGTAGATGGTGGAGCTTTTTACGGTAATTTGGTCAAATCGAAAGATGCTTTCAATTTAATTGCTATTCCCAAAGAAGGTCAGGAAGCAGAAGGTTTAAAAGCCTTGCTGCTTGAAGCAGAGAAAATCAGACGTTTTGGGTTGACCAACTCGGAAATCGAACGCGCCAAGATTGATTTGCTTACATCTTTAGAGAATGCATATAACGACAGGGATAATCAATCTAACCGTAACTTGGTTCGAGAATATGTACGTCATTTTTTAGACGGGGAAGTTATTCCCGGCATAGAATGGGAATTTGAAAACTCCAAAACATTAATGCCTTTTCTCACAGCAGAAACGGTGAATGCAGTCCTTACAAATTTCATTACAGATGAAAATCTGATTATTTCTTTTATGGCACCTGATAAACCAACGGTTTTGATTCCTTCGGAAGAAGAAATTCTGCAAATTTTAGCGGAGGCAAAAGTCACTGAACTCACTGCCAAGGAAGAAGAAGATTTGAACAAGCCGCTTATTGAAAAAGCCCCCAAAGCCGGTAAAATTAAGAAAGCTTCTTATGATGAAGTCCTCGAAACCACACAATGGAAACTGTCTAATGGTGTGAAAGTGATATTCAAGAAAACTGATTTTAAAAATGATGAAATATTGATGAACGCTTTCAGTGAAGGTGGTTTATCTAAAGTAAAAAACATGGACGATTTGGTTTCAGGAAACTTGGCGGCATCTGTGGTTGCCAATAATGGTTTGGGTGAGTTTTCTACAGTGGAATTGAACAAGGTGCTGACGGGCAAAATTGCATCTGCCAGTCCTAATATTGGCAACTATTATGAAGGATTCTCCGGAAGGTCATCCGTAACTGATTTTGAAACTATGTTGCAGTTGGTGTACCTATATTATACTGCACCCCGCAAAGACGACAATGCCTATGGAGCTTTGATTAATATGTACAAGGCAGCTTTAGCCAATAAAGAAAACGATCCGCGTCAGGCTTTTTCCGACTCTATAAGTCTGATGATTGACAATCATCATCCCAGAAGTATCGTATTTAATTTGCAAACGCTTGAACAGCTTGACCAGGATAAGGCATTGGCAATCTTTAAAGACAGGTTTGCACTTCCGGCAGATTTTACCTTTATTTTTACAGGAAACATAGATGTGGAAAATGAAACGGTCAAACAAGCAGTATTGACCTATTTGGGCGGACTGAAATCCAAAAAGAAAAAGGAAAATTTTGTTGATAACAACATACGGACACCTCAAGGTGTGGCTAACAATTATTTTACCCGCTCAATGGAAATCAACAAGGCTTCCAATTTCATCGTCTATTCCGGCACTATGCCATTCAATATGCAAAACAATGTAACAATGACGGCTATTGGCAGTATCCTAAATATTCGTTATCTTGAGAGCATTCGCGAAAAAGAAGGTGGTTCTTATGGAGTGGGCGTACGTGGTTCGTTAGGAAACACACCCATCGAAGAAGCTATCTTGATGATGCAGTTTGATACTGATCCCGAAAAGCAAGCTCATTTGATGGGCATCATCCATAAAGAGGTTAATGAGATTGTAGCCGATGGACCTAGACAAGATGATTTGCAGAAGGTCAAAGAAAATATGCTGAAGAAGTACAAGGAAGATTTAAGAGAAAACCAGTGGTGGTCAAGTGCTCTTACAGGATATTATCGGGATGATTTGAATTATATAACCGACTATACCGATGCTGTAAACAATCTTACGGAAGACCTTATTCAGTTGAGGTTAAAAGAATTGGTTGATCAGGGGAATGTAATGGAAGTGGTGATGATGCCTAAAGAATAAACCATCTCTTATACTATTGTAAATAAAAATAAAACAACAAAAATTTGGTTTGTACCTGAATGTTTTTGTTATTTTGCGCCGTGATTTTGAGAAAAACAACTTAAATGCTAATTAATATATGTCTAAAAACCTTGTTATTGTAGAGTCTCCCGCAAAAGCCAAAACTATTGAAAAATTTCTCGGATCCGATTTTAAAGTCATGTCAAGTTTCGGACATATCCGTGACTTGGCAGAAAAAGGTATCGGTATTGATTTCGAGAATCAATATCAACCTATTTACATCGTATCATCCGACAAGAAAAAGGTTGTTGCTGAATTAAAAAAGGCGGTCAAAGAAGTTGATACTGTGTGGTTGGCATCTGATGAAGACCGCGAAGGAGAAGCCATTGCCTGGCATCTTTTTGAAGAACTGAAATTGAAAAAAGATAATACCAAGAGAATAGTTTTTCACGAGATTACGAAAGATGCCATATTGAAAGCTATTGAGAATCCCCGTGACATCAATGCTGATTTGGTAGATGCCCAACAAGCCCGCAGGGTGCTTGACCGCATTGTCGGTTTCGAATTGTCACCGGTTTTGTGGAAAAAAGTAAAACCTGCATTGTCTGCCGGTCGCGTGCAATCAGTGGCTGTTCGCTTGATCGTGGAACGGGAACGGGAAATCAATCAATTTAAGGCAAAATCATACTTTCGGGTGCAAGCCGTTTTTCAAACTACCGATATTCATGGTAAACCTTGTTTGTTAAAAGCCGAACTACAACATCACTTTGATAAAAAAGAAGAAGCGTTTGATTTTTTGGAACGAAGTAAAGATGCTACTTTCAGCATACGCGACATCGTGACCAAACCGGCTAAGAAATCTCCGGCGCCGCCGTTCACCACTTCTACCTTGCAGCAAGAAGCTTCTCGTAAATTAGGATTTTCGGTTTCACAAACCATGCGTATTGCCCAGGCTTTGTACGAAGCCGGAAAAATCACTTATATGAGAACCGACTCCGTTAATCTGTCTTCTTTGGCGCTCAACACCTCCAAGGCTGAAATCATCACGATGGCAGGTGAAAAGTACGTAAAAATCCGAAAGTTTACGACCAAGACAAAAGGTGCACAAGAAGCACATGAAGCCATTCGTCCTACCTTTATGAATACACATACAATTGACGGCACGGCGCAAGAGAAAAGGTTATACGAATTGATCTGGAAGCGTACCATTGCATCACAAATGGCTGATGCCGAATTGGAAAGGACAACAATATATATTGACAGTTCACAATCCGATTATCAATATATCGCAACAGGCGAAGTGATTAATTTTGACGGTTTCTTGAAGGTATATTTGGAGTCAAACGAAGATGAAGACGAAGAGACCACGGACATATTGCCTGCCGTATCCAAAAATCAATCACTCAATTTAGATGAGTTGGTTGCACAACAACGTTTCACACAAAAGCCGGCGCGGTACAGTGAAGCATCTTTGGTACGCAAATTAGAGGAATTGGGTATCGGTCGTCCTTCAACTTATGCTCCAACCATCACCACAATCCAAAGCAGAAATTATGTGGAAAAAGGGAATCGGCCCGGCGAGAAAAGAGTATATGTATTGCTGCAACTGAAAGATGGAAAAATAACAGACCAAACAAAAACGGAAACTACCGGAGCCGAAAAAGCCAGGTTGTTTCCTACGGATATCGGCATGGTTGTCAATGATTTTCTGGTAGAACATTTTCCAAGTATCTTGAATTACAATTTTACGGCACAAATTGAAAAGGAATTTGACAGCATTGCTGCCGGAGAAGCTGACTGGGTAGAATCTATTGACAGTTTTTATAAAGAATTTCATCCTGTGGTGGAAAATACCTTACAACATTCCGAACGTCAATCCGGGGAAAGAATTTTGGGAACAGACCCCAAAACCGGGCGTCAGGTGTCCGTCAAAGTAGGGCGTTTCGGTCCGGTTGCGCAAATAGGTACTTCCGAGGAAGAAGAAAAGCCGGTTTTTGCACCACTTCGAAAAGAGCAATCCATTGAAACAATCAGCCTGGAAGAAACACTTGAGTTGTTTAAATTGCCACGCAAAATAGGTGAATTTGAAGGTAAAGAAATGATTGTTGCCGTGGGACGTTTCGGGCCCTATGTGCGGCACGACGGTAACTTTTATTCTTTGCAGAAAGAAGATGACCCGATGAGTATTACTGCGGAAAGAGGCGTAGAACTTATCACTCTGAAACGTGAAGCCGATAAAAACAAACTGATTGCTGTATTGGGTGATAAAGAAGAATATAAGGTATTGAACGGAAGATACGGACCATATTTTACTTTTGAAAAGAATAATTATAAAATACCTAAAAGCATAGACCCCAAAACATTGACGGCAGAACAGTGCAAAGAATTGGTTGAAAAACAAAGTAAAACGAAAACAAGAACAAAAAGGACGAAGAGTAAATAGCGGGAGTTTTAGTAACTTTGCAAAAGATAATCTCCGGCAACATAATTTACACAACAACTTGAAAATAAATTATAATGAAAAAGATACTACCTGCCATAGCCTTATTTGTAGGTGTGCTGACTGTTCAATCTCAGTCGGATTTCGCCTTAAAGAGTGATGTGCCTTCGCATGTATATGCTTTGCCCAAGACAGGGCTTTGCTTTGAGATTGAAGTTGAGACCATCACAGAGAAACCCGGTATCTTTTATCTTTATTCACAGAGGTACCTTGCCACCAATGAGGTTATCATGGAAGAAAAGATTAGTTCTTCAATCACAGATATTAAGATGAACATATTGACTGCACCGGACATGAATCGCCGATATGTCATAGAATACTCCCCGAAATCGCCCGTTGCTTTCGGAATGGCAGTTAACGAGCAAGGTATTTTGTGCGGAGTCAATGTTCCTGCTGTTCCCACCGGAAAAAAATGCGAAATAAAGGCGAACGCCTTGACAAAGAAAGAAAAACAACTGTCATATCAGGATTTACTGCCACTTACTCAAGAACATATGATGGCCGGTTCTGCTGCTAAAATGGCGGAAGGTGCTGCGAAACAGATTTATACCATTCGAGAAAGTCGTTTAAACCTGCTGATGGGTGAGGTAGATCACATGCCGGAGGGAGAAGCTTTGAAAATCATACTGCAAGAATTGGATGTGAGAGAAAAGAAGTTGAGTGAACTTTTTGTCGGTTCGGTACAAAAAGAAACCGGCAAATATACTATAACCCTATATCCGGAAGAAGTTTTATCAGAAGAGGTTCTCTTCAGATTGTCAGCCAAGCGCGGTGTTATTTCAAAAGAAGACCTGAGCGGCGAACCTTACTACATAAGTATCATTCCTGAAACAATCAGCAAGGAGGCAGAAACAACAAAATCCAAATCCAAAAAGCTGGAAAAAGTCGGACTCTACACCATTTTGCCGGCTGCAACAACCGTCACCATTAGCGATGGTGTAAACACTCTTTTCCAACGTGATGTAGCCATGCCTCAGTTCGGTGAACTTATTCCATTGCCGGAATCGCTGGTACATACACCTAACATCAAAATCAGCATTGATCCGCAAAGCGGCAGGTTACTGAAGATTGAAAAGTAAGTTCGGAAATAAGGCGGTGCCGTTACGGGGTCGCGGGTTCCGAGTTCCGGGGGTGTGTGGTGCGTGGTACGGGATAGTGAGTTCTGGTTGGTTTGGAAGTGATTGGTAATGATAGTCGTTTGTTTGAAAACTTGCTTTAAGGTTTGCAGGTATTAAAAATAATACCTATATTTGCATACCAATTAAAACTAAAACACAATGCCGGAAATATTCAGAGCCTTTGGATTTTCGTTCTTGTTTTTCAGTCGAGACCACGAACCTATACACGTGCATGTAATAGGTAAAGATGGTGATGCTAAATACGTATGGAATGGTACAGAATTTATCTTTGAGTATCAACATAATATAAAAGCAAACGACTTGAAAAAGATTAAATCAATGATAGACGAAAATAGCGATATTATTATAAGGCATTGGAAAAACTATTTTGGAGAGGAGGAATAGACAATGAAAATAAAAAAACTATGGTTTAACGATGATTATTTATATGTGCTGGATGAGCAAGGTAAGGAATACCGCCAATCTTTGCTGTTTTATCCTGCCTTGCAAAAGGCTTCCGACGTCCAACGCCAAAAGTATACCCTAAGCACGGCAGGCATTCACTGGCGGGATATTAACGAAGATGTAAGTTACGAGAGTTTTAGCTATCCCGAACCAACGGGATTACAGCGCTTTTTTCTTGCTCACAAAGAAATAAACATAGCCGAATTTGCACGCTTAGCAGGCATAAACGCCACTTTATTGCGAAACTATATTAATGGTTTTAAAACCCCATCGCCGGAGCGTGAGCGTGAAATACTTGCACACGTCCGCCGTGTAGGAAATGAACTTGCTAAGGCTTGTTTCTAAGACAATCAAGCGCAAGTTTTTTGAGCGAGGCGGACGCAGTCTTGATTTTTTTTGCTTCGTTTTTTTGTGTCAAGAAAAATGAGTACTAAATATTAAAACGCTTCAACAAATTCGTCCTTGTCTTTGTCGTTTTTAGTTCTTTGTTCATTGTCTTTATTCTTTGCTCTTTGTTCTTTGTTCTCAACTCAACAATTCAACAATTCAACGATTCAACAATTAAACATTATACATTAAACCTAAAATATATCACATCCCCATCTTGCACCAAATATTCTTTGCCTTCTACGCTCATTTTACCGGCTTCCTTACAAGCTGTTTCGGAGCCGAGTGCAACATAGTCTTCATACTTGATGACTTCGGCACGAATAAAGCCCTTTTCAAAGTCGGAATGAATGATACCGGCACATTGTGGGGCTTTCCAACCTTGTCGGAAAGTCCAGGCTCTGACTTCCTGCGGACCGGCAGTGAAGAATGTTTGCAAATCTAATAGTCGATAGGCCGATTTTATCAAGCGGGAAACACCGGATTCTTTCAAGCCGATTTCTTCCAAAAACATCTGACGTTCCTCATAATTATCCAATTCAGCGATGTCGGCTTCGGTAGCGGCTGCTACAACCAATATCTCCGCATCTTCATCCTTTACGGCTTCTCTGACAGCATCCACATAGGCATTGCCATGCACAGCCGAAGCCTCATCCACATTGCAAATATACATCACCGGCTTATTGGTCAGCAAAAATAAATCTTTCACATAGGGCTTTTCTGTCTTATCCAATTGCAGACTACGGGCAGATTTCCCCTGCTCCAAAACTTCTTTATACCGCAACAGGATGTCATAGGTTATCTTGGCACTTTTATCACCCCCGGTTATTGCATGGTTGCGTATCTTATCAATGCGGTTTTCTATGGTTTCCAAATCTTTGATCTGAAGTTCGGTGTCAATGATTTCTTTATCCCTGACCGGATTTATGCTACCGTCCACATGCGCAATATTTTCATCATCAAAACAGCGCAAAATATGTAAAATGGCATCCGTCTGACGAATATTAGCCAGGAATTTATTGCCTAAACCCTCACCCTTGCTTGCTCCCTTGACCAAACCGGCAATATCTACAATTTCAACGGTTGTAGGAACCATGCGTTGCGGCTTTACCAATTCGGTCAATTTATTCAGACGTTCATCCGGCACTGTAATTACACCCAGATTGGGTTCGATGGTGCAAAAAGGAAAATTGGCTGCCTGCGCTTTTGCATTCGATAAGCAATTGAAAAGGGTCGATTTTCCCACGTTCGGAAGTCCGACTATACCGCATTGTAAAGACATTTGTATCGAATTAAAAAATGAATAAAATTTCGGGGGACAAAGGTAGTATAAAAAAATGAGTTTTCGGGGGACGGGGTGCGTGTTCCGGGTTCCGAGTTCCGAGGTCGTGTGGTGCGGGGTACGTGTTCCGTGTTTCGAGTTTGCGAGGTCAAAGTGTTGCAGGACGCAAATCGACCTCGTCCGGTGAGCCGAAAAATAAGTGAGAACAGCGTTAAAAATCGTCCTTGTCAAATAAATATTTAACTAAAAAATAGCAAGGTGTCTTAGAAGCGTCCAAATGCAAGGCACTGAGATTGAGGGCAAAGGAGCGTACTTGGAGTACGTGACTGAGCCCGAATATCGAAAGTAACGCAGCAGTTGGGCACTTATAAGACACCGCTGAGTTTGGACGATTTAGCTGTTCAAGCGCTAATTTTTCGAGCGAAGCGGGCGCAGTCTTGATTTTTTTTGCTTCGTTTTTTTGTGTCAAGACAAAAAAATGAAGGAAGTAGCTAAGGTAGTAAGGTTTGGATTAACTTTCTCTCTTATCAACTTCTTTCAAATATTTTTAAATAATCAACAGTCAATTGTTCATCAGCAAATATTTAGTATTTTCGCGTTTCATTATTTATCAAACTTAATTACGTTATGAATACGGAAATCAAACAAATTGCCCAAAGGATTCGTGGGTTACGTGATGTTTTGGATGTTTCCTTAGCTGAAGCTGCTCAAAAATGTGAAATATCCGAGACAGCATTGAGTCGGTATGAGACCGGAGAAGTTGATATTCCGGTTAGTTTTATCTGCCGTCTTGCTCAGGAATTTGGCGTAGAAGCTTCTACTTTACTTTCAGGGGTTGAACCCAAAGTATCCTCTTTTTATGTGACCCGTAAAGGTACCGGCGTTAGTGTGGAACGCACCAAAGCATATAAATACCGCTCGCTTTTCCATGGCTTTCAGAAAGTCCACATGTCACCTTTTGAGGTAACTGTTGAACCTAATGATGCGCCCATTACTTTGAACACCCATCCCGGACAAGAATTTAATATGATACTGGAAGGTACCATGCAAATCAGCATTGCCAACCATGATATCATCTTGAATGAAGGGGATAGCATTTATTTTGATGCTACGAAACCGCATGGAATGAAGGCATTGGGCGGAAAGAAGGTAAGATTTTTAGCAGTGATTGAGTGAAGGTGATAGCACGCAGAAGAGACTAAACTAAAGGAATTTACATCAATTTTAATGAAAAAATGATAGAGAAATATCTAAAACAGACGGAGTTCTCAGATTTTGAAGACTTTTCAAACAATTATAAATTATTAGTTCCGGAACATTTTAATTTTGCCTACGATATAGTAGATGCTTGGGCTGAAAAAGAACCAAATAAATTGGCTCTGCTTTGGACCAATGACAAAGGTAAATGCAGGCAATTTTCCTTTGCAGAAATGAAGTATTATTCCGACCAAACGGCTTCTTATCTGCAAAGCTTAGGCATCAAAAAGGGGGATATCGTAATGGCAATTCTTAAGCGACGCTATGAATTTTGGTTTACCATACTGGCTTTGCACAAGATTGGAGCGGTGATTATTCCTGCTACGCACTTGTTGACTTCCAAAGATATTATCTATCGCAACAATGCTGCTGATATCAAGGGCATCATAGCTGTTGGAGAAGAATCTATCCTTTCCCAGATCAACGATGCCATGCCCGAATCTCCATCTGTGGAATTGCTAATTTCAGTAGGTCCCGACATTCCGGAAGGATGGCATGATTTTCATCAAGGTATAGAGAATGCTGCACCATTTACCAAGATTGATAAAGTGAATGAAAATGACGACCCTTTGATTGTCAGTTTTACTTCAGGTACTACCGGCAATCCGAAAATGGTGATGCTCGACCATGTATATCCTTTGGCACATATCGTTACGGCAAAATATTGGCACAACCTGCATCCGAACAGTCTGCATCTGACCATTGCCGACACGGGATGGCTGAAGGCAGTCTGGGGTAAACTATACGGACAATGGATTGTGGGAGCCGTTGTATTTGTATATGATCACGAGAAGTTTATACCGGCAGATATATTGAGCATGATTGAAAAATACAAGATTACTTCCCTTTGTGCGCCACCCACAATTTTTAGATTTTTAATCCGTGAAGATTTATCTAAATACGATTTATCGTCTTTGGAATATTGCACCATCGCCGGCGAAGCTTTGAATCCTACCGTATATGAGCAATTTTTGAAATTGACGGGGGTGAAGCTCCGAGAAGGGTACGGGCAAAGTGAAACTACGGTGACTGTTTTAACATCTCCTTGGACTAATCCGAAGCCCGGCTCCATGGGTTTGCCCAATCCGCATTACGACGTAGATTTATTGACGCCTGACGGGCGTTCTGCCGAAGTTGGTGAACAAGGAGAGATTATAGTGAGAACAGATCGGGCTGTTCCGGTCGGATTATTCAGAGGCTACTACAGGAATGAAGCACTAACCAATGAGGTGTGGTACGATGGAATCTATCATACCGGTGATCTTGCCTGGCGAGATGAAGACGGTTTTTTCTGGTTTTCGGGTCGTACTGATGATGTGATCAAGAGTTCCGGTTATCGCATCGGTCCTTTTGAGGTGGAAAGCGCCCTGATGACGCATCCGGCTGTGGTGGAATGTGCTGTTACCGGTGTGCCGGACGAAATCCGCGGTCAGCTGGTAAAAGCGACTATCATCTTGGCACACGATTATAAAGACAAAGCATGTGAAGCCCTGGTAAAAGAAATTCAGGAACATGTAAAGACCGTTACTGCTCCTTATAAGTATCCACGGGTCATTGAATTTGTAGACGTACTTCCCAAAACCATCAGCGGAAAAATCAAGCGGGCAGAGATACGGGAGAAGGACGGGCGTAAGTGTTAAACGAGTTCCGCGGTCCGCGGTGCGGGGTCCGGGTTCCGGGGTGCGAATTCCGGAGTAAGGGTTCACGAGTTCCAGGGTGTGGGGTTAAAATTTCTTTTTAACCAAGACTTTCAAGCCATCCGGTACTATTTTGATGGTAATTTCTTTTCCTTCTTCATAAGGTTCACCGTCGTAGTGAAAGGGTCCGGGCGCATCGCGGTATAAGTTCACCGATTGTGTACGCAGGGTGGTCATCAGGAAATCCTTGTCTATGGTTTTTGTGAACAACTGAATAGCAAGGGATGGAATGGATATTAAGGGAAGATTGCTGAGAATGGAAATATCCATTTTCCCGTCTTGAACACTGGCTTGCGGAGCGATATAGGCATTGTTGCCCCATTGTGATGCATTGGCAAAAGTCAGAATAAATGCCTTGACCTTTAAGTCAATGCCATCCCCTTGAAGATGATAATGCTCAGATTTATAATTGAAAAACCCTTTGATGATATTTTCTAAATAAGTGCGGATGCCGCGGTGTTTCCCTTTCGCAAATTCAGTACTTACATAAGCATCAAACCCTGTCCCGCAAGTGCAAAAGAAAGGTTGTTCATTCACCAATCCATAATCTATCAGGATAGTTTCAGAATCGTTCAAATGTTCAATCGCTTTTTTAATATTTATGGGGATTTTGAGATGACGTGCCAATCCGTTGCCCGATCCGGTGGGTATGATACCCAAAGCAGTATCTGTATGACGCTGGGAACTTGCTACTTCATTGACTGTTCCGTCTCCGCCTACCGCAATCACTGCATAGTAGCCTGATTTCACAAATTGTTCAGTCAATGTGCGTCCATGAAAACGATACTTTGTGAAAACAATCTCTGCATCGAAAATGGAGGCATCAAGATGCTTGGTGATAATTTTCGGGAAATCTTTCTTTGGATTGTTTCCGGAAATAGGATTGATGATAAATGCAATTTTTTTCTTCATCAGCGATAAAAAAGCTAAGAATTAATTTAAGCCAAGCAAATTTACACTATTTTAGTAAGCAAAAAAACTACTTCTCCTTTAAATTGTTGTACATTTGCTTCCACAAATTTATTAAACTTTCTATGTCTAAAAAACAAAAATCGAAAAATAAACAGTCTGCGCGCACAGGTTATATCACCGGTACGATTGATAGGCAAAAGCTAAAAACTTTTTTAATACCCGATGATGGAGGGGAAATAGTCTTTATTCCGGAGAGAAAAACCAATCATGCTCAGTTGAATGATAAAGTCAGGGTATTTTTATACGCTCGAGTCAAAGGAAGTATGCCTGAGGGAGAAGTGGTTGAAATCATCAAAAGAGCCAGGGAAAGCTTTGTAGGTATATTGGAATTATCTGCTGACTATGCTTTCGTAGTATGCGATAATCATGTACACACCTCCGATATTTTTGTCCCTAAAGATAAACTGCATGGTGCTAAAAATGGACAAAAAGTAATAGTTAAACTGATGGATTTCGAACCTAATCTGAAGAGTCCGGTTGGTGAGATTATCGACATTTTGGGCGATAAAGGAGATAATGATGCGGAGATGCATGCCATCTTAGCCGAATTCGGTTTGCCTTACAAATATCCCGTGAAGGTAGAAGCAGCCGCTCAAGCCATTGATGCCGGAATTACTCCGGCTGAAATTGCCAAGAGGTTGGATATGCGAAAGGTACCGACTTTCAGCATTGATCCGCATGATGCCAAGGATTTGGACGATGCTTTATCCATACGTAAACTCAATAACGGCCTATGGGAAGTGGGTGTTCATATAGCTGATGTTACACATTATGTTTTTCCCAAAAGCATCATTGACAAAGAAGCGGAAAAAAGAGGTACTTCCGTTTATTTGGTTGACAGAACCGTGCCTATGTTACCTACTCATCTGTCCAACGGCATTTGCTCTCTGAATACCGATGAAGATAAATTGTGCTATTCCATAGTTTTTCAAATGGATGATGATGCAAGGGTTAAAGATTATCGGGTAGTTAAAACAGTGATTCGAAACAAAAGGCGTTTTAATTATGAAGAAGCGCAAACCGTCATTGAAACAGGAAGAGGAGATTTTAAAGATGAACTTTTAGCATTCAATCAATTAGCCATCATCTTACGTCAAAAACGTTTCGAAAAAGGTGCCATTGCATTCGACCGCGCTGAGGTGAAATTTGAAATTGATGAAAACGGCAAACCTCTATCTGTCTATTTCCGTGAGCAAAAGGAAGCGAATAATTTGATAGAAGAGTTTATGTTATTAGCTAACAGAACGGTAGCCATGCATATTGGTAAGCCTTCTCAGAATAAGAAAGCCAAAACATTCGTTTATCGTGTACATGATTTGCCCGATCCTGAGAAGCTTAAAAACTTCTCACAATTCATTCGTAAGTTTGGCTATAGCCTCAAAACCTCCGGTAAGCAATCGTCTGTATCAAGTTCTATCAATCAGTTGTTAGACCAAGTGCAGGGTAAAAAAGAAAAAAATCTGATTGAAACCTTGGCGGTTCGTTCCATGGCTAAAGCCATCTATACAACCGAAAATATAGGACATTACGGTTTGGCGTTCGAGTATTATACCCATTTTACTTCTCCTATTCGCAGGTATCCTGATATGTTGGTGCATCGCTTATTGGAACACTACGAAGCAAACGGTAAAAATGTAAATGCCAAAGAATATGAGGAAATGTGTGAGCATGCCTCTGCTATGGAGCAATTGGCATCCAATGCGGAAAGAGCTTCCATCAAATACAAACAAGTGGAGTTTATGTCGCAGTTTGTCGGACAGGTTTTCGATGGCGTTATTTCCGGTGTAACCGAATGGGGTATCTATGTGGAACTCATTGAAAATAAATGCGAAGGTATGATTCCTATCCGTGATTTAGATGATGATTATTACAGTTTTGATGAAAAAAACTATTGCTTGGTCGGCAACAGATACCGAAAGAAATACCAATTAGGTGATGAAATCACTGTCAGGGTTGCTCGTGCCGACTTGGATAAGAAGCAATTGGATTTTGTACTGGCGTAACCTCTTATCTTATCATCACCATTGTCGCTCCAAAACCATACTCCTTAAACGAAGCATCCTGGTAGTAATACGATTTGTAGCGTGATTTGAGGAGTTTTAAAATTTCATTGCGTAATACGCCTTCACCTTTGCCATGTATGAAAACGATTTTTTGTCCTTTTTTGTTTTTGTTTTCGTCAATGACAGCATGAAATTTATCCAATTGCAATTGCAACATATCAGCGTTGGAAAGTCCTGTAGTGATTTCTACCAATTCATGAATATGTAAATCTACCTCTATGATATCTGATTGCAATTTTAACTTGGGACGTTTGCGTTTGGGTATTGCAGGTCTTTCTTTTTGCAAGATTGCCTTCTTTATTTCTTCTGCGGAGATATTTGATAAAGCTGATTTATCCTGCTGTTGCGTTAAATCAAATAGCATAGCCGGCTCATCGAAATAATCGTTTTCGGTAAAGTTATGTAATTTGTAAAACTTCAAAGGGGGAAGATGCAAATTGATATCAATAGCAGCTTGCGGGGTATAAATTTTATCTTTTTTAAAGGGAACAACCTGGACTTGCAAATTCTCCCAGTCATTGAGATGATTACTTGATAACTCAGCAATCTTTTCCTGCATATTAGGCTCAATTAGATTGTTGGTAACGGAGCGGCGTTCTTCTTTATTGCCTATAATGAAATTATAGAAAAGGAAGTAGTTACTGTCATTAATCAACAGGCATTTAAACTTACTTTCCGATAATTTTTTAATGCTGGTGGGAATAAAAGCCAAAAAGCAACGTAAGTCATCACCGTCCTCTGTCTCAATGATTTCTATGGGTTTTTCAGCTTGCTCAACTTCAATTTTTACCTTTTGCACCTCTTCTTTTTGTTGATTTGCGTACTCTTCTTGGGGCGAACTAAAATCTCTTTTAGGAAAATTGGTTGTTTCATTCACTTCAGGTATTACCACGCATTCTTTTTCCAGAACCGGTATTTCGAAACCGTCTTCATCCTCCACGTAAATCAGTCCTTGCTTTTCATCTATTCTTGTAACCTTTCCTCCTCCGACAGCATTCAGAAAGCGAACTCTCTCTCCGGGTTTAATCTTTTTTGTTTGCATCCGATGTTTTTTCTGTTTTTAAGTGTAAACCTATTTCAGGACAGACGTTATTTTACTTTCGCCATGATTTGCTTCTCGCGTATCTCAATTCCAATTTCACCACCGGAAACTGCATATGCCGTCGCTACATAGCCCATTCCAATACCGGTTTTGGTGCCGGGAATGATGGTGCCGGAGGTAACTTGACCTATGATTTTTCCTTCGGGAGATAAGATGTTGTAACCTTGGCGCGGAATGCCTCTTTCTGTCATTTCAAAACGTATCAGTTTGCGTGATACTCCTTCTTTTTTCTGCTTTTCGAATAAGGGTCTGTCGATGAAGTTCTTTCCTTCCACAAACTTGGTAATCCATCCCAAACCTGCTTCAATGGGAGAGGTGGTGTCGTCAATGTCGTTTCCGTAGAGACAAAAACCGCTTTCTAAACGCAAGGTATCGCGTGCACCCAAACCTATGGGTTTGATACCGTATTCCTTTCCGGCTTCAAAGATGGCATGCCAAATGGTTTCAGCGTATTCAGGGTGGAAATATAATTCAAAACCACCGGCTCCGGTATAGCCTGTATTTGAAATGATCACTTCTTGACATCCTGCAAATTCGCCCACTGTGAAATGGTAATATTGAATGTCTGAAAGATTGGTGTCTGTGAGTTTTTGTAGTGTTTTTGTAGCTTTCGGACCTTGAATGGCCAATTGAGCCGTCCAGGGTGTGGCATTATCCATTTCAACACCTTCCTGATTGTTGTCATTCAACCATTTCCAGTCTTTTTCCGTATTGGCGGCATTAACTACCAACAGGTATTTGTTGACTTCATAATGATAAATTAAAATATCATCTAAAATACCGCCTTTGCCGTTGGGCAAACAGGTGTATTGTGCCTTGCCTATGGGTAAAGTACTTAAGTCATTGGTGGTCATCCGCTGCAGAAAGTCCAACGCTTTCGGACCTTTTACCCAAACCTCGCCCATATGAGAAACGTCGAATACGCCAACTGCATTTCTAACAGTCAGATGTTCATCGGTAATGCCCGAATATTCTATGGGCATTTCATAACCTGCATATTCGTGCAGTTTGGCACCCAGTGCCTTGTGAATGTTGATAAAAGGAGTGAAGTTCATATCTGTTTTATTTTGCTAAGTTTTTAATAATGTGGATGATAACCTGCGTGGCTTTTTCCATGGATTGTATGGGAAGGTATTCAAACCTGCCATGGAAATTATGTCCGCCCGCAAAGATATTAGGGCAGGGAAGTCCCTTGAAAGAAAGCTGAGAACCGTCTGTTCCACCGCGTATGGGTTTGATAATGGGTGTAATACCCACTTCTTTCATGGCTTCAGCAGCTCCGTCAACAATGTGCATGACCGGCTCTACCTTTTCACGCATGTTATAGTATTGATCTTTCAGTTCAATGGTTGCTGTACCTGGTCCATAGGTGGTGTTGATTTTTTCCACCAACTCCTGCATGTGTTTTTTCCTGAATAAAAATTGCTTATGGTCATGGTCGCGGATGATATAGGTCAAAGAAGTTTTTTCAATGCCTCCTTCTATGGCAAGCAAATGGTAAAAACCTTCATAACCTTCTGTCTCAGCGGGAGTCTCATCAGCAGGAAGCATGGCGATATATTTATTGGCTATCAAGATAGAATTAATCATTTTATCTTTTGCATACCCCGGATGTACATTTAGTCCGTTGAAAGTTATCTTAGCGGAAGCAGCATTGAAATTTTCATATTCCAATTCGCCTATTTGACCACCATCCATGGTATAAGCCCATTCGGCGCCAAATTTCTCTACGTTAAAATGATGTGCACCCTGACCGATTTCCTCATCCGGCGTAAAAGCAATCCTTACTTTTCCATGTTTGATTTCAGGATGTTCAATTAGATATTCCATAGCTGTAACTATTTCAGCAATACCGGCTTTATCATCAGCTCCCAAAAGCGTAGTGCCATCCGTAACAATAATATCCTGACCTTTATATTGTAAAATTTCAGGAAAGACAGAAGTTTCCAACACGATTTGCTCTTTTTTATTCAGTAGAATATCCTTTCCGTCATAGTTTTCGACTATGCGTGCCTGAATGTTTTCTCCCGACATCTCCGGACTGGTATCCACATGTGCAATAAAGCCGATGGTCGGAACATCCTTATTGCAATTTGCAGGCAGTGTAGCCATCAGATAACCCTTGTCATCCAAACTGATTTCTTTCATACCGATAGCCGCCAATTCCTCAGCTAAGTATTTGGAAAAAACCATTTGTCCCGGTGTGCTGGGGGTCAATCCTGTGTTTTCATCCGAAGTAGTATGAAAACTGATGTATTTTAAAAATCGTTGGGTAATATTCATTTATATTTTACTTATATGTGTTTAAACAAAATTTGAAAGAGAACAAAGATAAATAATTTTGATACTTTTGCAAAGTAAATCATTAGTTCAATCGACTTAAGTTTGATGCAAATAGCTATTTATTCCGGATCCTTTAATCCCATTCATCTGGGTCATCAGAAATTAGCAGAGTATTTACTCGATAAAAAATTAGCAGATGAAGTGTGGTTTGTAGTCACTCCGTTTAATCCGTTAAAAAACGTGGGGCATCCACCTGATGAATATATCCGTATGGATATGGTGGCAACTGCTGTTGGTGATAATCCTCGCATCAAGGTTTCGGATGTGGAGTTTACCATGCCCGTGCCCTCCTATACAGTCGATACATTAAAAAAACTGACCGAACTTTATCCCCAGCACCGGTTTTTGTTGGTAATAGGCAGTGATAATGCCGTAATATTTAATCAATGGAAAGATTATCAGCAGATTTTAGATGCCTATCCTGTGTTGGTTTATCCCAGAAAAGGATATGATTTTTCCACAGTAGCCGCTCAATACCCTCAAATGCAATTGTTGGACACTCCGTTTTATGACATTTCTTCTACTCAAATCAGAGAGATGATCAAAAAAGGAGAGGATGTGTCGGCATGGCTGCATCCGAAGGTGGTGCAATTTATTGAAGAGAAGGGGGTTTATTAACTAAGAACTATGAATTAAGAACTATTAACTAAGAACGGATTTTTTGAAGTTAGGGAAGTTAAAGAAGTTAAGGAAGTTAGTAGGTAGTAGTTAGGTCGCAAGGTTCGGCTTTCGTTCTTCGTTCTTCGTTTTTCGTTCTTAGTTCTTCATTCTTAAAGTCTTTCTTTTAAAATTCATACCTCAACTTGCAGTCTTACTTTTAAAAAAACGACTTTTTTGACTTGCAGAGATTGTATTATTGCAGCGTAATTTTAAAATACTGTAACATGGTACGTTATTGGATTCTATTATCTTTTAGTTTGATGTTTTTAGGTGTGCATTCTCAAAGTCTTTTTGAGTCTGCCGGCTTAGATATTGGAAGTGGAGGCAACAAAACTACCGAGGTTGATTTCGGTGGTTATGGACGAGGTTCTGTCTTTGGTGGTGGAAAACAGTACAAATTAGCATCGTCTTTTGCAGAGATATCGCTGCAGACTCGCCTTAAAAGTCGCGAAGCCTTATTGAATGGCGATATCCGTCTTAGAAAAGGGATCATGTTTGAAGAGGATGTTCAGTTGATTGAGATTAAAGAATTGTATACCGGCTACAGTTCCAACAGTTTTGATTGTTTGATTGGTAATCAATTGGTAAATTGGGGGCGGACGGATGGCTTTAACCCTACGAATAACATAACGCCCAACGATTATTTCTTTCTCTCTGCCGATCCGGATGACCAGAAAATGTCCAATTTTATGTTGCGTTTGAAATACAGATTTTCACCTAAGGTAGATATTGATATTGTAGGGGTACCTTATTTTAAACCTTCTATCTATCGTTTCGACCTTTTTGATATGAATCTTGATATGAGTCAAGAAATGAATTTGGGAAGCAATTTGATACCTTTGCCTGCCATGAAAAAACCAAATGTTGATTTTGCATCCTTAGAGTTGCCTGAAAGAAAACTGTCGAACGGAAGCTTGGGTGCAAGACTTAACTTTGAATTATCAAAAATAGGTTTTGCCATTTCTTATTTTAATGGTTACGATCACTTTTATGGTTTTGATTTAAAAGAGTTCCAATTTAATATGTTTGATCCGTTAAATCCCATTAGTATGTTGGATTCCATTGAAATTCAAATCCAGTATCAACCGCATGTATATAAGAAGAGAACCATAGGATTTGATATGGCCTTGCCTCTTCCGAAATTCTTGTTGAAAGCTGAGGCAGCCTATAATATTGTGAAAAATAAGGACAGTTTGATGTACATTCCTAACAGCGATTTTAGGTATGTCATAGGAATTGAAAAAATGTGGAATGATTATGTGTTTATTGCTCAATATATTGGTAGCAGTGTAACAGATTTTGAACCCTTGGAGAAACCCGTTTTGAATGATTTAACGCAGTTGCCTACCTATGCGGATAATGTGGTACAATATCTAAGCAGAATGTTTAATAGACTCATTTTTAATCAACCGGCAGAATTTAATCATGCATTTGCTTTGACAGTGACCAAATCGTTTGCTCATGAAGAGTGGAATGCCGAATTTACCGCTTATTACAATTTGTTTCTCGAAGAATATATGCTGCGTCCTAAATTAAGCTGGAAGGTGAATGATTATCTGACAATCACAGCCGGAGCTAACTATATGCATGCAAAGAATATGACTTTGTTTCATTTTTCCTCTAAAATTATGAATGGTGGGTTTGTAGAGTTGAAGGTGAATTTTTGATGTTACGTCACGGGTTCGCGAAGTAACGGGTTTGTCTTTGAAGAATAAAAAGTTGGGAATGAATAATCAATAATAAATCGTAAAATAGTAAATTAATTTATGTTTAAATTTAAAAAATCCATGTTTGTTGTACGCTATCGTTGGTGGATTATTATAGCGACCATATTGATAGTGTTGTTATCGGTAGTTCGGCTGTTTCAGATAAAAACCAACCCTGATTTGTGGTCTTATTTGCCTGATACAATGTTGTCTCGTCAAAATTCAAAACAAATCGATGAGGTCTTTGGGGATGCAGAGCCTTTGTTGATTGTTATTGGCAATGATGATGTTTTGCATGCTGAAACTTTGAAACGGATTCGAGGAATCAGTGAAACTTTTGAGGCGGACAGCCGGTTTAACTATGTTTTTTCTCTTTTTCAAGCGAAGAATATTCGTTCTGAGGAGGGGTATATGTTGGTTGATCCGGTAATCACAGATATTCCGCAGACTGCAGAAGAACGCGAAAGTCTTCGTGCCGATATTCGAACTAATGAATTAGCTTACGGTTTGGTTGTGTCAGAAGATTTTAAAACAGCTTTAATTATTTTAAGTTCCAACAAGTCGGCTCCCGATGGTGAGTTGATGTCATTTGTTCATCAGACCATTGCCGATTATCCGGGACCGGAAGAGATTTATGTAACCGGTCAGCCTTTTTTGCGCGAAGATGTTAACAAAAACATCAGTCGGGATTTGATCGTGCTGTTGCCGGTTGGTTTACTCCTGATGTTTATCACGCTGTGGTTATCTTTCCGTGAATTAAAGGCTGTGTTTTTACCTTTTTCGGTGGTGGTATTCTCTATCATTGTTTGTGTTGGATTGATTCCGCTTTTCGGATGGGAGTTGAGTATCATCGGTGTGTTGATACCGATTATGATGATTGCTATCGCCAACAATTATGGTGTTTATTTCATAGCTCGTTACCAGGATATGAATGCCAATGAACCGCATTTATCTATGCGGAGAATTGTACAGTATTCGGTGGAATACCTGACCAAACCCGTTGTTTTTTGTGGGTTAACAACCATAGTAGGTGTATTGGGTTTGGTGACGCATTTGGTTCTTCCCGCCCGACAAATGGGGGTGGTTACTTCCATCGGGATTGCATTTGCTCTGTTGGCAAGTCTGTTGTTTGTGCCCGCTGTCATGTCATTGATGAAAAAAGGAAAGCCACACAAGGATTTAACAGGTGAAGCCAATCACTTTTTTTCACGTTTACTGACAGGAGTCGGCAAAATAATTACCAAACGTCCCAAACTTGTATTGGGCTTTTTTGGAATGTTTTTTACGATTTGCACCCTCGGATTGTTTTTCTTTAAAGTTGCACCCGATAATAATAAAGTTTTACCGGATAAACATCAGTTTAATGAAGCCATCCGAATTGTAGACAGAGATTTCGGAGGGAGCAAGATGCTCAATGTGATGATAGAGGGAGATGCAAAAGATCCGGAATTATTGAACAAGTTAGTTGAGTGTGAGGAGAAATTAACAGCACTTCCTCAGGTAGGTTCAGTTACTTCCTTAGCTACGGTGGTTATTGAAATCAGTAAAGCTATGAATGATCCTAATAGTGAAGCATATGGTAAAATACCGGAAAGCAGGGAAGCAGTAGCACAATATATAGAACTGTATTCTATGAGTAGCGATCCGGAAGATATAGAACGTTTCGTTGATTTTGATTATACGAATCTCTTGATGACCATTCAGTTTAAGGCTGATAAAATTGCAGATATTGATGAGGTGTTGGATAATCTTCAAACTGTCTTTGGCGACGATAGCCTAAACCAATACAAACCTGGCGGTTATGCTTTAGTCGAAAAAGAGTTGAGTGAATCTGTAGTAACGGGCCAAAATTACTCCTTGATTTTTGCCTTTTTCGCTATCATTATATTATTAGCGATTATTTTCAGAAGCATCCCTGCCGGACTTATAGGCAGCATTCCTTTAGCTTTTGCCGTATTTTGTACCTTTGGCTTGATGGGGTGGTTGGGCATTGAGTTGAATATCGTTACAGCGTTATTATCATCCATATCAATCGGATTGGGCGTTGATTTTACCATACATATATTTTGGCGCATCAAATGGGAATTAGCGCTGGGTAAGGATTATCCCGAAGCTATTAAAAACACTTTGATAACCATAGGTAGAGGGATCACCATCAATGCTTTCTCGGTGATGATGGGATTTGCAGTCTTGTTTTTGTCTGCTTTCCCGCTGATTCGTTCGTTTGCATTCTTGATTATCATCTCTTTATTCTTATGTTTGATTTGTGCATTGGTGTTTATTCCTGCACTGTCATTGGTACTCAAACCGAAATTTTTAGAAAAATCATTTTAAATATTAATTTTTAAAACAGTAATCATATGAAACTAAATCATTTTATAGCAATACTAGTCTTATTTTTTGTTCCTGTTACCTACGGAACTGTTGCTGCACAAGATGCTGAAGCAATCAGTGAAAAAGCAATGAATGCCATTAAGATCCAGGATATGGAAATGGTTTCCACCATCAATATTTACGATGCCAAGGGAAATGTTAGAACCAGACAAATTAGTATGGCATCTCGTAAATTTGCAGAATGTACCAAAATGATGATACGCTTTCTGGCTCCTGCCGATGTTAAGGGAACTACTTTGTTGGTTCATGATTATGAAGACAAAGAAGATAATCAGTGGATATATATGCCTGCCCTACGCAATGTGAGAAGGATAGTCAGCACCGAAAAAGCCAAAAATTTTATGGGCTCTGAATTTACCAATGCAGATATGAGTAAGCCTAATTTAAAGGATTATGACTATAAAATTTTAGGTGAAGAAGTGTACGAAGGTAAAAATTGCTGGAAGGTTGAAGCAGTCTGTAAAACGGATAAGATTCGACAAGAGAATGGCTTTAACAAAAGAGTCAGTCTAATTGATAAAAACCTTTACTTATGCTACAAGATTGAATATTATGATCTTTCAGACACGATGTACCGCACTCAATATATTTCAGATTACAGAAAGTTGGAGGACGGCAACTATTTCGCTTATAAAATGACCATGGAAAATTTAAAAAATGGCAGAAAGTCTGAAATGATTGTTGATAAATTCCAACTTGGCTCCAAACTTCCTGAAAGTATCTTTTCTCCTTCAATGTTGGATAAATAATTTTTAATCTTAAAAATGTTTATGAACACCATCAAACGCTTCATATTATTAACAGTTGTTGTGTCCTTTTTCTCTTTTGTCAAGGCACAAACGGTGGAGGTGAGAATCATCAACGTTCGCACGGACGTTGGTCAGCTCTATGTTGGTGTGTTTGATAGTCAGGAATCATTCAAAAAAGAAGACGGGTTTTACAGACAAAAAATTTTAAAAAGTGAAATTGAAGATGGAAATTATTCAATAACCATTCAGTTGTCTCCCGGAACATACGGAGTTTCTGTGTTGGATGATGTGAATATGGACGGGAAGATGAATTATAATTTAATTGGTATTCCTACGGAGGGTTATGGGTTTGGTGGATTTAAACATAGAGGGTTGAAAAAGCCGACTTTTGATGACTTCTCATTCACTATAGAGAAGGGACAGTACATTCAATTTGATGTGGAACTGAGATATTTTGAACTGAATTTTAAAAAGTGATCTGTATTTGTTAAGTATAATTGCAAAAAAATCATCAGTTTTTTCAAAAAAACTGATGAAAATAATTAGGAACTGTCTCAAAGCAAATTATCAACTGAAAAACAGCAAACGATAAAGGTCGATTTGCACCCTGCAACACTTTAACCCCGCGATCACGCACTACGAAACACGGAACTCGCGACCCCGAATATCGAAAGTAACGCAGCAGTTGGGCGCTTATGAGACACCGCCCATTTATTTATGCGGGACTGATTGCATCTGAAGGACATACATCAGCGCAAGCTCCACAATCAGTGCAAAGCTCGGGATCAATTGCATAGATATCACCTTCTGAAATAGCGTCAACAGGGCATTCGTCAATACAAGAACCACAAGCAATACAATCTTCTGAAATTACGTAAGCCATAATTAAAAATTTTAAATGGTTTGATTTTAGATTTGCAAAAGTAGGTAATTTTTAAGTTCCAACAAAATATATCCGTATCTTTGCGTCGTTTTGCAATAATAAAAACCAATTGCCGTTTTAGATGAGTAATAAAATACGATGATGTCTAAAAAAAATCTTTGTACACTCGTTTTACTCTTCACATTAAAAGTTTTGTCGGCACAAGGAAACCTGACGGATTTGGATTATAAAATCTTTCGGCTTGGTTTTTCTTTGGGGACTAATTACATGCATTTAGACATCGAACATACTGAGTTTGAGCAAGACGGAAAAATTTATTATGCCCGGGTTTCTGATGTATTGCCGGGTTTTACGGTCGGACTGATAACTGATTTGCGTCTGCACCGTCACTTTAATTTCAGGGTAACGCCCTCTTTGTTGCTTGGGGAACGTCATCTCTACTTTAAAGCCTACGATTTTAATACCGACTCGTTTGAAGATGACCAAAAGGTAAATCTATTTTCATTACCCATTGACATCCCTGTTAATCTGAGATATAGTGCTGAAAGATATGGTAATTTTAAACCTTTTATTCAGGTTGGAGTCGGGACCTATTTCGATTTAGGAAGAGATGAGCAAACCGACGTCACCCTCAAATTGATTGATTATTACTATAGTGTCGGGTTCGGCTGTGATTTGTACTTCAGGTATTTTAAGCTGTCACCTGAGATGAAGTTTAATTTTGGCAGGCTGAATATGTTGTCCCCTAAACACATCACTGATGATACGGTTACAACTCTTAAATACACCAATGCCATTTCTAAAATACTGTCGCGGGTCATCGTGTTTTCTTTGAATATTGAATAAGCAAAATTGGGTGCATGAATATATTTTCTTTTAAACATATGGTTCTTTTGTTGTTGTGCGGGGTGATTGCTTTTACAGCGTGTGATGATGAGTTAAATATGAACGGATCGCCGAATGGGTTGACATTCTCAACGGATACATTGACTTTTGACACGGTCTTTACCACCATCGGTAGTACCACTTCTAAAGTGATGGTTTACAACAAACAAAACAAGGCTGTCAAAATCAATTTGATACATTTAGCCGGCGGTGCATCTTCTCCTTTTCGCATCAATGTGGACGGAGCAAAAGATGCTATTCATCAATTCCAGGATATTGTGCTGAAAGCCCGGGATTCTTTGTTTGTGTTTGTTGAAGTACATATCAATCCTAATAATGAAATTATGCCCGTGTTAGTGCAAGATTCTATTGTGTTCGATGTGGAAGGCAAAAATAGCAGGATTTTGTTGGAGGCTTATGGACAGGATGTTGAGATTGTCAGAAGTTTGATTATTGATAATGATACTACTTTGAATGCCGGAAAGCCTTATTTGGTGTATGACTCCATCACTGTCAGACCGGATGTTACGTTGACTTTGGCTGCAGGTACCAACATATATTATCGCAACAATGCGGGTTTGATAGTTTACGGAAACCTTCGGGCTGCAGGTTCATGGGAACAGCCAATTTATATGCAGGGCGATAGATTAGACAAAATACATTATGATTACCCTATACCGTATAAATACGTTGCCGGACAGTGGGGTGGGGTGTTCCTGTATTCCAAAAACGGTCATCATGTGCTGAATCATATTGACATCAGCTCGGGTACCGTAGGTTTGTATTTTTATAATGAAGATAAAAATGCAACTCCTTATCTTGAAATTAATAACAGCAGAATTCATAATTTCTTGATGTATAATCTCGTGGCTGTAAATGGAAATCTGTTGGTAACCAATTCAGAAATCACAAATTCAGGAAGTTATACGGTTTATTTGAATGGCGGTAAACATGATTTTTACCATTGTACCATCGCCAATTTGTTCAGTAAAAGTGCCGGAAGTCCCATTAGCCGTGATGAAACGCCTGCAGTCATGCTTATGGATTTGAATAAACAACTTCCGATGGAAACCATTTTTAAAAACTGTGTGATAACCGGTACGGCTAAAACTGAATTTACCATTGCCAGCAAGTTCAAGGATTTATATAAAGGTGATTTTCAGTATAACTATTTCAAACGCAAGGAAGATTCCCTGTTGATATATCAGCACAATCGTTGGTATCAGGAAGATGATTCGCTTGTTTTTGTAAGAGATAGGTATGATCATAAAGACGCTTTGTACTTCGATTTTACACCTGACTCCATTTCTCCAATTCGCGGGTTAGCAGATCCCACCATCTCTGAGCAATTTCCGTTAGACTTAAAAGGAAGAAGTAGATTAACCGACGGAGAACCGGATGCCGGCGCCTATGAATGGTATCCTACCACTGCGCAATAAATAAAATTATTCACATTTTTACGTTTTACTGTTTTTTAATAGGCGACAAACACTTGCTTATTTTTATCTTTGTAAGTTGGGTTTTGAAATCAAATCCGGGCACAACTATGTGTGTTCTATCTGTATAGGCATGATAGGATTATCATACGGGTTCTATATGACAAATAAAAACCAATTGTAATCATATGAAATTGTCACTGTTTTGTTTACTGAGCTTTTTGTGTTTAGGTGTGTATGCCTTTGAAAACGAAAATGTTTTCAGGGTGATGTGCTATAATGTAGAAAATTACTTTGATTGTGTAGATGATCCGGATACGAATGATGAGGAATATCTTCTTGGAGGAATACGTGGATGGAATCATACACGATATGTGGAGAAACAATATAATATAGCACGTGTTGTCGTTGCTGTAGGCGGATGGGAGCCTCCTGCCTTAGTGGGTTTGTGTGAAGTAGAGAGCCAAAAGGCTATGCATGATTTGGTAGTTTGGAGTCCTTTGAAAAATTTGCAATACAGGTTTGTGCATCATGAATCTCCAGATATCAGAGGTGTTGATGTGGCTTTGCTGTATCAGCCGAATGCATTTAAATTATTGCATGATGAGCCTATTCGAGTGACATTTACCGATGCACCTCATAGCACTACAAGAGATATCTTGTATGTGATGGGACAGTTGCTTAGCCGGGATACGTTGCATGTATTTGTCTGTCATTTTCCGTCACGCTTGGGAGGAGAGCTTGAGTCTGAAAGTAAGAGAGTGAATGCCGCACGCATTTTAAGGTATAAAGTGGATGAAATTTTTGAGCATGATGAAGATGCGAAAATTATCATTATGGGGGATTTCAATGATTATCCTGACAATAAAAGTATCTACGAAATTTTGCAGGCACAGGAGCCGCAAGCACCATTTTCATCTTCAACTTTATATAATTTGATGTATCCGATGCACCGAGAAGGAAAAGGGACGCACAAACATGAAGGTATATGGGGAGCGCTCGATCAGATAATTGTTTCGGGCAGTTTGTTGGATGACAGCTCCGCAACTTATACCACCCCATTGGATACACATATCCTTGAGGAAGATTTTTTATTGGAAGATGATGGGAAATTTTTTGGTAAAAAACCATTCAGAACTTATGTAGGAATGAAATACGTAGGCGGGTTTTCAGATCATTTACCCGTTTATGTTGATTTTTATTTAAAATTATAATTGATACTTAGGCGTTTATGGATGTTCAATTATTTATTCCTTTTGTGTGATAGGGCGTAGAGGAGGAGTCAAAAAAAAGTACGGGATGCTTTGTCAGGGACGATAATGTGATTGTTCGAGCATTTGCTGATAGTTATGATCATTCATCAACTCACTTAATCCAACATTTTTGTTGTTTTGCATATAACTTTTGACGATTTGCCATCCTATCCATACACCTAATCTTCCGGGTGAATCTGATGAAATTGGAGAGGTAAAGGGTGCCGGATGAATCAATTGGGTAATCAACAATTGCCTGGTTGAAAATAAATGTTTGTTTCCCAACATACTTGCCCATATTTGCTTTTCGTGGGTTTTGCACCAATCAATAGCTGTCGGTTCATATCCGATTAATAAGTTTTTGGGGGTATCAGGAAGAAAGGTTTCTTTCAGATACAGTATTTTACCTTCATACAGCATGTGACTTAACACATCGTCCTTTCCTTGAAAGGGGAAAATTTGATGCAGCCAAGTAGTTATTAAATCAGGTACTAACATCTCATACCGCATGTTTTGGATGAGGTATTCGTATGTAATATCAGGATACAAAGGATAATCAACTCCTAAATATAAATCGGTTCCTACTCCCAATATGGTATCGGCAACCAAAAACTGATGATTAAAACCGGATACAAAGAAATAAATATCAGGCAGTGGCTTGTCGGGGAAATAATGATGAAGATAGGAAAATGCTTCAGCAAGGTCTTGCTCGATGGGTTTCGTATTGTTGAATACGTCTTTTACTTTTTGATTGACTTGGCGAAAAACAGAATCATTCAAAAAATTGGTGATTTGAAACGCGTTGTTGGTACTATCTGTAAGCTGCATTAACAATACATCCCTTAAGAACAGGGAATAGAATCCGGGATATTTTTGCTCAAGCGCCTTGAGAGATGCTAAAGTGTTGCTAGTGTCAAGAGCAATAAAATCCACATCAAAGCGCTGAATTTCAACTTTAACCGGATGTTCAAACTTGCTGATATAGAATCTGTCTCGCTGCTTACAACCAATAAAAAGCAAGACTAACACCCATAAAATGATAGTAGATTTATTAGTTGTCATTTGTTGTTGAATTTGCAATAAAAAGTTTTTCTCCAAGGGATTTGGGGACTTTATTCATCTTTTTTTACTGCGTTCCCGCATCAACTTTTCCTGCTCCCTTTGCATCTTCTCCAATCTTTCCATGAAGCTGCTTTTCTTTTTGGTCGGTTGTTTTTTAGCATTGGCTGTTCTTTTGGCATGCAGTTCCGCCAGTAATTTTTCCTCATCTATGGTTGATCTGATGGCATAGGTTTGACCGATGGTAATCAGCGTAGAGATGAAATAATAATAGCTCAATCCGGAAGCATAGCTGTTGAATATAAACATAAACATGATGGGCATCAGGTACATCATCCATTTCATCATGCCGGAGCCCGGTTGGTCGGACGTGTTCGTATTTGCCATGTTCAACTTAGTAGATATCAAAGTGGTGATGGTCATCAACAAAGTAAATAAGCTGATGTGATTGCCGTAATATTTGGAAATGAAAGGAATGTAAACATCCCAACTCACGATGGCATCATAAGACGATAAATCTTTTGCCCACAAGAAGCTTTCTCCCCTCAACTCAATGGAAGAAGGAAAGAACATAAACATAGCAAACAAGATAGGCATTTGCAATAAGGTAGGCAGACATCCGCTGAAAGGACTTACACCGACTTTGTTGTACAATTCCATGGTTGCTTTTTGACGTTCTGCTGCTTTTTCAGGAGGAATACGCTCGTTGATTTCATCAATTTCAGGTTTCAAAACGCGCATTTTGGCGCTCGAAACATAGGATTTGTAAGTAAGTGGAAATAGCACGAGTTTGATGACTATGGTCATCAATAAGATGATGATACCAAAGTTGCTGATAAACGAGCTGAAGAAGTTGAACATGGGAATGATGGCAAAACGGTTGATCCAGCCAAAAATACCCCATCCTAAAGGCAATACTTCACGCAGTTTAAGCTTTTGATCCGAAGGCAAATCCTTGTCGTATGATGCTAAAGTTTTATATTTGTTGGGTCCTAAATAGAATTTGAAACTCATATCCTCATTGCTCGCCGGGTTATAATCCACCGTCATTTCAGCTTGGTATGATTTCATGTAGCCGCTCTCTTTAGATTCAATCTTACTGATAAGATGTGTGTTGGAAAAACTTTCCCCTGCTATTAATATCGAACTGAAATATTGATCTTTGAAAGCAATCCATTTTACCTTTCCGGTTAATTTTTTTTCGTCGTCTTTGGCTGCATTCATTTTTTCCATGTCATCAGTTAAATACTTGTAATTGAGTGTAGAGTATCGCTCCTCAAACTGACGACCTTTCTCTTGCTGACGAATTCTCGAATTCCAGTTCACAATCATATAATTGCTCCCTAAAGGCATGATGGTATTCATCTCGTGCGATCTGACCGTAAAATCAAGCATATAATCGTTTGCAGGAAGGGTGTAAACAAAATCGATATAAGCATTGGTTTCTGATTGCAATCTGAAAGTCATTTGCCGGTTTCCCTCGCTGTCTTCCGTAACTTCGGATACGGGATTAAAAAACAAGGAAGAAGTGGTGATGATATGATTGTTGCGCAATGCCATCGTAAACCCGAAGTTCGCATCATCTTGGTGGAAAAGTTCAACAGGCAGTGAATTTCGTGAAAGGTGCTCTTTTAGTTGGGCGGAGACTATCCTTCCTCCCTTGTTACTCAAAGTGATTTTTATCAAATCATTTTCAAGCACAAAAAGCTTTTCTTCTCCTGAGGCAGCCGATTTAAAATCGCCATATGCTTTTGAAGTTTCTTGCTCAGATGAGTCAATATGTTCCGCTGCATCGAAATCCGATACCTTTTGTGCATTACTCTCCCGTATAGCTTCTTGTAATTCCTGCTGTGCAATTCTTAAAGAATCCTGATAAGCTCTTTGACGTTCAATTTCTTCCTGGCTTGGGCGATTCAATATAGAAAAGGTTATTAATATAGCTGCAATAAGCACAAACCCAAGAATCGTATTTTTATCCATTGATATGTATTTTCTTTATTATTTAGTAATGATGGCTTCTATAAAGCTGATGAATAAAGGATGTGGATTAACGACGGTACTTCTGTATTCCGGATGAAACTGTACTCCAATATACCATTTCTTGTTTTTCAGTTCAATAATTTCCACCAAATTAGACTCTTCATTGTATCCACTGCAAATCATGCCTGCCTTTTCAAGAGCTTCTTTGTACTTGTTGTTAAATTCATAACGATGTCTGTGGCGCTCGTAGATGGAGGGACTATTGTAAATTTCAAAAGCTTTGGTACCGGGTAGAATACTACATTGATATGAACCCAGGCGCATACCACCTTTCAACTCCAGGATATTTTTCTGCTCATACATGATGTCGATGACATTATGGGCTGTCGTGGCATCCATCTCAGTGCTGTTGGCATCTTTTAAATCCAATACATTGCGTGCAAACTCAATGGCCATGGCTTGCATACCCAAACCGATACCGAGACAAGGAATATCGTTTTCACGGGCATATTGAAGTGCGCATATTTTACCTTCCACTCCGCGTGTGCCGAATCCGGGTGTAACTAAGATTCCATCCATTTTGGCAAGCTTTTTCTGGATATTTTCGTTATTCAGCTTATCGGAAAGAATCAATTCGAGCTTTAATTTTCTGTTGTTGTAAGCGGTTGCTTGAATCAGCGATTCAATAATAGATTTGTAGGCATCGGGGAGCTGTACGTACTTGCCGACTAAAGCGATGCGAACTTCTTCTTTGGCATTTTCGAGTCTGTCAACAAAATCAATCCATTTATCCATTTTTACAGGCGGAACCTGCGTTAGGTCATATCCTAATTTTTTCAAAGCCACCTCATCCAATTTTTCTTGCTGCATATTGAGCGGTACGCGATAAATAGAAGGTACATCAATGGATTGCATAACAGCGTGAGGTTCTACGTTGCAGAACAAAGCAACCTTCTTACGAATTTCAGTGTTGATGTTGTACTCGGTGCGTAAAATCAGAATATCAGGCTGAACACCCTGCTCTTGTAAAGTCTTGACGGAATGCTGCGTAGGCTTAGTCTTTAACTCGTTGGCAGCAGAGAGATAGGGAACATACGTAAGATGAATGATCAAGCTGTTTTTGCCTAATTCCCAACGCAACTGACGTACACTTTCAATATAAGGCAATGATTCAATATCGCCGACTGTTCCGCCGATTTCTGTAATGACAAAGTCAAATTCACCTTTACTGCCTAAAGATTTAATGTTGCGTTTGATTTCGTCTGTGATATGTGGTACTACTTGTACGGTTTTACCCAAATAGTCACCTCTACGCTCCTTATCAATTACGCTTTGGTAAATTCTGCCGGTAGTAACATTATTGGCTTTGCGTGTTTCCACTCCCAAGAACCGCTCGTAATGGCCTAAGTCCAAGTCGGCTTCATGCCCGTCAACAGTAACAAAACATTCCCCATGTTCATGAGGATTCAGCGTGCCAGAATTCACATTGATATAAGGATCCAATTTTTGATTGGTTACCCGAAACCCCCGCGCTTGTAAAAGTTTACCCAAAGAGGCGGCGATTATTCCTTTCCCCAAAGATGAGGTTACGCCACCGGTGACGAAAATGTACTTAGTTTTATCCACCTTAATTTTACTTAAAATTCATACGATTATAATTTGTTCTTTGTCGTATGGAACTCTTGATGAGCTAATGTAACCATTTAATAAATTTAGTTGTTTTTCGCGACTCGGCATAAACAGAACAAGTTCGGTTCTGCACTCACTGCTCAAAACATTCGCATAGGCGAAATAATTGATGAAATCAGTTCATCTTCGTTTCATATTTTAAGTTTGCAAATTTCGGTAAAAAAAACGAGATTTCCAAAGTTGGATGGTGAGAATACTCTTTGAGCTTATAAAAAAGCAAAAGCAGGAAAAATCTTTTAGGTTTTTCCTGCTTTTTGTTAGTCGTCAATATGATAATCCTTATTTAATACCCAATTTCTTTTTTACCAAAGGTGTCACATCCACTGCTTTGGGTGAATGATAGGCGATGGATTGGGTGCTCAAGTCAAATATATAAGTGTAATTATTCTCAGCTCCTACCTCAGCGGTGGCTTTAATGATTTTTTCACGTAATACATTGACAAGCTCCATTTGTTTTTGCTGTAATTCCTGACTGGCAGTTTGTTGGAAGGTGGAAATTCTGTTTTCTATATCCACAATTTCGCTCTGGCGCCTGGTTTTGATGGTTTCTGCCATGGTGGCAAGATTATCCTGAAACTCTTTTGCTTTGGCATAGTACTCTTCGTACATTTTTTCCAATTCTTTTTTGTACTGCTCGTTCAAGTCGGCAATTGTCTTTTCAACATCAGACAACTCAGGCATTACCTGAAAAATATCTTGTACGTTTACATAAGCTAATTTGTCTTGAGCCATTAGACTGAGAGGTAAAGCTAATAATACTATAAGTGCAATTCTTTTAATCATGTCAATTATTTTTTCTAAATTTTAAATTTGCGCAAAATTAATATATTATTTTGAATAACCCAATTTGATAAGAATCTCGTCACTTATGTCAATTTTAGGTGAACTAAAGATAATGTTCATGGCTGAACTTTTGTCTACAATCAGGCTATAATCTTTCTCTCTGCTGAGTTCTTGTATCACATTGTATATTTCATCTTGAATGGGTTTCATCAAACTTTGACGCTTTTTGAAAAGTTCACCTTCCGGACCGAAATATTCACGCTTCAATTCCTGGGCTTCTTTTTCTTTGGCGATAATTGCCTCTTCACGTTCTACTTTCATTTCATCTGAAAGAAACACCAATTCTGTTTGGTAGTTTTTATACATGTTTTGAACTTCCTGCATTTTTGCTTCCACTTCAGATTGCCATTTTTTTGAGATGATGTTCAGTTGTTCATTGGCTGTTTCATAGGATGGGATATTTTTCAGAATATACTCCATGTCAACAATTGCAAACTTTTGGGCACTCAAGGAACCAAGAATTCCTACAAAGAGACTGAGTATCAATATGTTTTTTCTCATAACTTAAAGGATTAATTGTTAGTAATTTTAAAAAGCCGGTGCCACTCTAACAAATTCCCTGCCGAAAATTATAATTCTTGTCCAAGTACGAAGTGGAACTGACTTCCGCCAATTTCGCCTCTGGTGTCTTTATCAAAACCGTAACCCCAATCTATACCCATCATGCCAAACATAGGCAAGAAAATACGAACTCCGACACCTGCTGATCTTTTCAAATCAAACGGACTGTAATCTATCATCCTGTTGAAGCTGTTACCGGCTTCCATGAAACCAAGCACATAGATAGTGGCGGATTGTTCTAAAGACAAGGGATATCGTAATTCCATCGTAAATTTGTTAAACAAATATCCTATCCGTGTATTGCGAGATATATCATAAGGAACCAACGATCCGGACTCATATCCGCGCATGGCAACATATTCAGTTCCATAACTGGTATATGCCGACATGCCGTCTCCACCCATATAATAGGTTTCATATGGAGAACGTGCATTTTTGTTATAGTGTCCCAAATAACCAAACATCAACCTGGTCATTAAAATCAGCTTTTCATCCGAAGTAAGCGGTGTAAATGTCTTACCGTTAAAAGTCCACTTGTGGTATTCTATAAATTTATAGCGTTCCTGATCGGTCATGGCAGGGTCAGCATAGTCTTTACCGTTAAAAGCAGAATAAGGAGGAGTTATTTTTAATCCTAAGCTAAAGGAAGATCCGCGGCGTGTGTAGATGGGATTAAAAATGGAATTTCTACTGATGGTCAGGTTCAAACTTAAATTGTTGAAATTGCCGTCTGTTAACGGAGGGAGATAACTCCAATTACTCAGCATGAAACGCTGGTATGATAATTCTGCATAGAGTGAAAAATAATCATCGGGCCAGTTTAATCTTTTTCCGTATCCTAACGATGCACCTAAGGTACGCATGTAGATTTCCGGATCCATTTCGTTCTGATACATGGTGGAATAGGCATTGCTGTAATCGTTATATCCGCCGTAGCCCCCATATCCTCCGTATCCATATCCATATCCTCCGTATCCATAGGGAGAATACATGTAATTTTGCATGCTTTCATAAAACCTTTTACTTACACCGGTTTGTGCAGCATAATAAATTGAAACAGATAAGGAGTTAGGTCGTTTTCCTCCTAACCAAGGCTCTATGAATGATGCGCTGACTGATGAGTAAGTCCGACCGCTCGTTCTGGCATTGATAGAAAATGTTTGTCCTTCGCCTTGCGGGACAATGCGATAGGTTTCCGGTTTGAATAAGTTCTGAATGGCGAAGTTTGTAAACTTCAATCCAAGGGTTCCTACTATACCCGTAGCCCCCCATCCGGCAGAAAACTCAATTTGATCGCTTCCTTTCGTTTCCAATTCATAAGTGATGTCAACCGTTCCATTTTCAGGGTCAGGCTGTATGTCAGGTCTGATTTTTTCAGGATCGAAATGCCCCATGCCGGCAAGTTCTCTGTAGGTTCTCATGATGTCCGATTGACTGTACAATTGGCCGGGTTTGGTGTAAAGTTCCCTTTTGATTACATGATCATATACCCGCGTGTTTCCGGTAATATTAACAGCGTTGATGGTGGCCTGCTTCCCTTCATAAACCCGCATTTCAAAGTCGATGGAGTCGTTTTCTATCAACACTTCTACAGGTTCAATGTCGGAGAAAAGATACCCTCTGTCCTGGTATAATTTGCTGACCGCTTCATTCTCATCAGTTTTCAACCGCTTCATCAGTTCTTTGTAGTTATACACATCGCCTTTCTGAATGTTTAAAACTTCATTCAGATATTCATAAGGATAGATCGTGTTTCCAACCCATTTGATGTTTCTGAAATAATATTTTTTGCCCTCATCTACGGTAAGGTGTACACTGACGTGTTTCTCATCAAAAGGAACAACACTGTCGGCAACGATATAGGCGTCCCTGTAGCCGATTTCGTTGTATTTTTCAATCAAAGCGACTTTGTCTTTTTCATATTCCTCTCGTACAAATTTCTTGGTTCTGAAAAAGTTACGCCAATTATTGTCATTGGTTTTTTTCATTACCCGATTAATTTGGTTGAAAGATAAAGCTTCATTGCCATGAATGATGATTTCTTTGACGCGGTTTTTTACTTTCTTGTCAACCTCAATGTCAACGATTACATGATTGGGCTGATTCGGATCGTCCCTTTGTAGAACATTGACTTCTACGTTCATGAACCCTTTTTCTTCCAGGTATTTTTTGATGACTAAGATGGCTCTGTCCGATATGTTGGGGGTGATTTGATTGCCTTCCACAATGCCTAATTTTGAACTCAGTTCGTCTATTTCCCCCTTTTTTAAGCCATGATAATTGATTTTCGATATTTGAGGGCGTTGTTTGAGGGCAATTTTAAGCCAAATCTTTCCGTTTTCTATTTTAGTGGCAAAAATCTTTACATCAGAGAATAAACCCTGTTTCCAAAAACGTTTCACTACATCTGAAATCACCTCTCCCGGTACGGTAATGACATCACCCACCGATAATCCGGAAAAACCAATCAATACAAAATCTTCATAGTTGTCGGCTCCTGTTACAGAAATTTCTGCAATTTCATATTTTTGTGGAGTAGCATTATAGTCAATCTCCGGAATAGTGATGGTGTCAGTTCCTTCTTCCTGACTGAAAACAGCCCAATTTCCTAAAAACAGGCTGAAAAATATGATGAGTAAAGATGAATATCTATATTGATGGGACATTTCTCTGCTGTTAATGTATTTTATTTACCAAAACGACGATCCCTGCTTTGGTAGCATACAATGGATTTGTAAAATTCTTCTTTGCGAAATGCGGGCCAGTGTTCGTCTGTGAAATACAATTCAGAATAAGCAATCTGCCACAATAGGAAATTACTTATTCTGATTTCTCCGCTTGTTCTGATTAATAAGTCAGGATCAGGTATGTCATGAGTAAGTAAATACGATGAGATTAATTCTTCGGAAACTTCGTCAGGTTTGATTTTTCCGGCACAAACATCTTGTGTGATTTTTTTTACGGCATGTTGAATTTCCCACCGGGAAGAATAGCTTAATGCAAGAATTAAAGTAAGCCCTGTGTTCGTTGATGTAGTATGGATACAATCCTCCAATTTTTCACGTACCTTTTGGGGTAAACGCTCCAAATCGCCAATGGCTTTGAGTTTGACATTGTTTTTTTGTAATCTTGCTGTCTCTTTTTCAATTGAGTCAATCAATAATTCCATTAATGCATTGACTTCTTCTAAGGGTCGCCCCCAGTTTTCAGTGGAAAAAACATACAAGGTAAGGTATTGAATGCCTAACTTTACGGCTTCTTCAGTAATCACATTGACCGAATCAACGCCATTCTTGTGACCAAAAAATCTAGGACGACCTTTATCTTTTGCCCAACGACCATTTCCATCCATGATAATGGCGATGTGTTGCGGAAGACGCGATAAATCAATCTTATCTTTATAGCTTGACATATACGAGATTTACTTATAATTAAAGCATTTACACTTTCTTCTGAATAAGCCGTAACTTAAGCCGATTGTGACAGTACCCAAATGATCATTATTTAAAATATTGCTGCCATTCATTCCCAAGAAATTATTTAATTCAGGGTGTCCTTCTATGTCATCAGCGAGCATCAACCTGTGTGTCCATTGTACATTCAGGTGTAGCCGTTCATATAACAAAAATTTGTACCCGACCCCGAGAGGGACACTGATGTTCAGCTTGTTTGAATTTCCATTATTCAGATGAACCAGTCCGGCTCCGGCAAAGAGATAAGCAGTATGATCACTGCTCTTCAACACATAATCGAGCTGGATATAATCAAAAAAATTAAAAGCAAAGGTAAAATCCAATGCATTTATATTTTGATTGATTGTGACATTGGGAGCTTCAATCTTTTGTTCGTAATCGCCCTTGATTGAAGTGCGATTGAAATCTGCTTGCAATGACATTCTCTGATTAAAAAGATATCTGAACAAAATACCGTAATCAGCTTGAAAATCAAAAGGCTTTGCTTTTACATCACCAAAAAAATAAGAAACACCTCCGTGAACTCCTACTTCAAGGGTGTATATCTCCTGTGCATACAGGTTGAAAGTCACCACCCACATCACCACCGTTAAGAAAAGACATCTAATTAATTTCAACATGATAAGAAATCATTCATTTTAAGTTGTGTAATCAGATATCTAACGGTATAATCATCAATTAATTATTTTTTGGTGCTGAAAAGCAGCAACAAAAGTAATGATTATCTTTCAATGTAGAAAAAATAGGAAGTCGGAAGCTTTTAAATTTAACAATTAATTGCAATCATTATTTATGTTGTGGGTTCAAAGTAGCGCAGAAGTGCGTTATCCTCATTGGAAGTCATGATTCTTTGAGCTTCAGGACTGTCGTCCTTTAATCCGCAAAGATGCAATATGCCATGTATGATGACCCGTAGGATTTCTTTTTCGAAGGTAATCCGGTATTTATCCGCATTGGCTTGAACCGTCTCCACACTGATAAAGATATCTCCGGAAATAATATTCTTTTTTGAGTAGTCGAATGTGATGATGTCGGTATAGTATTCATGTTGAAGATGTTCACGATTGATTTCCAATATTTTATCATCCGTGCAAAAAATAAAATTAATAATCCCAATTATCTTATCAAATTCTCTAACGGTACTTTTAATCCATCGGGTTACTTTTTTTTCATCCAATGCCGGCATAGACTTGTTGATGGTCTGAAAAAGTATCATATTCTTAGTTTGAGTCTGTTGATAATCAGTGTGTTCTTGGTTGCTGGTCGGTATCACTTTCAGAAAAAGAAAAGATATCCAATCAGAATGGCAGCAGTGATGCCTGCTAAGTCAGCTAACAGGCTACATCCGAGTGTATAGCGTGTTTTTTTGATGCCGACAGAACCGTAATATACGGCTAAGACATAAAAAGTAGTTTCCGTTGATCCTTGCACAATGCTCACCAATCGTCCTACAAACGAATCAGCCCCGTGCTGCGTCATCGCATCTATCATCATTCCTCTTGCTCCGCTTCCGCTCAAAGGTTTCATGAGTGCTGTGGGAAGTGCATGAACGAATTCTGTATCCAAACCAAGCATTGCCACAAATTTGCCAATCCCGTCAACGATAAAATCCATGGCACCGGAAGCCCTGAACACTCCAATAGCCAATAAAATAGCGATGAGGTAGGGGATGATGCCGACAGCCACTTGAAAGCCATCTTTAGCACCTTCAATAAAAGATTCATATACATTGACCTTGCGGAAAGCCGCTAATACGACAAAGCTGATGATGACGGAGAATAAGATAAATGCAGCCGCTAAGTTTGAATATACGGCCAATTGATCTTTCGGTAAACGCATGAGAAAGAAAATCAATCCGGCCACCACTATCATAAACCCAAGTAAAGTCAGCAGTATGGTTCTATTGAGGAGGTTGATTTTCTGCATGACGGCGACACTTAAAAATCCTACCAATGTTGAGAAGAAAGTTGCCAATAATATGGGCAGAAATATATCGGTGGGATTGGCTGCTCCCAACTGTGCACGATATACCATGATGGTAATCGGAATGATGGTTAAGCCGGAAGAGTTCAATACAAGAAACATAATCATTGGATTGGATGCCCGATCCTTTTTGGGATTGATCTCTTGCAATTCTTTCATAGCCTTCAATCCCATAGGGGTAGCTGCATTATCCAATCCCAACATATTGGCGGAAATATTCATAAAAATACTCCCCATTGCAGGATGGTCTTTGGGAATATCGGGAAAAATTTTCGAGAAAAAAGGACCGACTAATCTTGAGAAAGCTTTGATAATACCGCCATTCTCTCCGATTTTCATGATGCCCAACCACAAAGCCAACACGCCGGTAAGACCAAGAGAGATTTCAAAACCGGTTTTAGCTGAATCGAAAGTGGCATTCATGATATCTGAAAAGATTTGGGTATTCCCAAAAAGGAAAGCTTGGAAACAAGTTACAATGAAAGCTATCAGCAAAAAACCAATCCAAATGTAATTTAGAATCATGTTAAAGCGTTTGGGGTGTGTGATAAAAACGATACAAAGTAAATGAAAAAATATTAATAATCATGAAGAAGTCCCTAAATTGACATGTTTAAAGCGTTATTTGCCGTTTTTTAAATTAAACCTTTGCTTGTTTTTTTAGTCACAAGAAGTATTGTTTAATGTTTAGTGTTTAGTGTTTAATGTTGAACTAAGAACGAAAAACGATGAACGAAGAACGAAGAACGAAAAACGTAACCCGTTAACTTCCCTAACTTCTTATAACTTCATTAACTTCCAAACTACTAACTACTTCCCTAACTTTCCAACTTCAATGAAAACATGAACAAAAAAATATTTTTTTCGCTTTTTTTACTGACTGTCAGCATGGGTCTTTTGGCTCAACGGTCTATTCAATCTACTGTTTTTGAGGAAAGTAGCGGTATGCCGTTGGAGATGGTTACGGTAAGGCTGTTAAATGTTGCTGATTCCACCTTGGTTCAGGGTGCACAAACCAATGCAAACGGTTGGTTTAACCTTTCACGTGTTCGACCCGGGAAATATATTTTGATTGTTAGCTCCGTAGGTTATATTGATTATACTGAAATTGTTGAAATGCAGCGAAGGGATATCATTTTAAAGAATATCAAGTTAAAGGAAAATGTGCAGGCTTTGGAAGAGTTAGAGGTGCGTGGAACGGCGGCTCAGTTGGTGGTACGGGGTGATACCATTGAATACAATGCGACTGCTTTTAAAGTGGCGGAGAATGCTATGGTAGAAGATCTGATGAAGAGACTTCCCGGTGTGGAGATTGCGTCGGATGGTAAAATTACTATAAATGGACAGGAAATCAATAAGATACGGGTTGATGGGAAAAAGTTTTTTGACGGAGATATTGAGATGGCAACCAAAAATTTGCCTGCTGAGATGATTGATAAAATTCAGGTCTTGGAGCAAAAGTCTGAGATGGCACAATTAACGGGTTTTGAAGATGATGAAACGGAAAGGATCATCAACCTGACCACCAAACCTAATCGCAGAAAGGGTGTGTTTGGAAATGTAGTAGGAGGTATCGGCTTGGATACGGAAAATCTGATTCGCTACGATGCCAATACCAATATCAATTTTATGTCCGGTGAATCCCAAACATCTGTCGTAGCCGGGGCCAATAATGTCAATACTTCTCGCAGTCGCCGTGGCATGGGAGGCTGGGGAGGAGGTAACGGTATTACTCAAACTCAGAATTTTGGAATTAACAACAATTCTATTTTAAGTGAAAGTTTTAAAATTGGAGGCGATGGTTCTTTCAATCACTCTAATAATTTAAGTGAAGTGAACAGCACCAAAGAGAGTTATTTGCGGGGTTCAATTTTTAACGACTCTACGTTTAATACTTCATTCAATGACAGGTATGCGGCAAGCCTCAGGTTAGAAGCAGAATGGAAGCCGGACTCATTGACGACACTTATTATCCAACCACGTATCAACTATAATCAAGGTACGTCAAGCAGTTCACGTGATTACATCTACTTGCAAGATGAGGATACGACCAGTTATGGAGGTTCTCAAAATGCCGGTTACAACAACAGTCTTTCCGCCGGAGCCAGATTAATAGCTAGTCGTAAGTTTGCTTCTAAACCCGGCAGAACATTGACTGCTAATTTCAATTCGGGATTTTCTCAGAATGATAGTCACAGCTTTAATTTTTCGAATAAGATAACAGCCGATTCTACCAGGGTCATCAATCAATACACACATAATACATCCGGAAATATTAATTTTGATACACGTATATCTTTTGTTGAACCTCTTTGGAACAGAAAGAACATGCTGGAAGCTGTTCTTGCTTTTAGCACCAATTCTCAAAAAAGCAATAAAGATCAGTTTGCTTCGACAGATACTACTTCTTTTTCCAGAAAAGATGCTGAAGAATATACAGACACGGTTGCAGATTACAGCAACAAATTTAGTAATAAGTTTTTCAGAGAAACTTTAGAGATGAATTATCGTTATGCCGATACCAATTATTCGCTGACTTTGGGTGTGAGAGCCGAACCTTCCCAAACATACAGTGAGACAGTTTACGGCAATGGAGTCACACGTGATGTATCTAATGAAGTATTTAATTTTGCTCCCAATGGTCGCTTCCAATACAATTTTGGAAGGAAAGAGTTTTTACGCTTCGACTATAGGGGAAACACCCGACAACCCAGTGTAAATCAAATGCAACCTGTAAAAAACAATGATGATTTGATGCGGGAAACGGTTGGAAACCCCAGTTTGAATCCCTCTTTTACTAATGATATGAGGTTGATGTACAGTACATTCAATGATTCTACATTTTCTTCTTTCAGTACATGGATATCGGGGAATTTTACAAAAGATCAGTTGGTGACCAACAGAATTTATGACAGTTCAGGTAAGCAATATACGCAAACGGTTAATTCGGACAAGATACCTCTTTCGTTCAATGGGAATGTGATGTTTAATACGCCCATCATTCAGAAACGTTTGCATTTTAATACCAGCACCAATTTGGGCTATAACAATAGTTATGGTTATACTTCCAAAGGGGTTAATCTCGATAATATTGATGTTGAAAATTTAATCTTGGGAGATTTAAGCTACACACGTCGTTACAGTGCTCAAGAACAGTTGTCGCTTACTTTTACACACGATGTGGTTGAGGCAGGTGTGCGTGGTAATATACGGTATTCTAATTCCTTGAATAATTTAAGCAACAGGTTGACAGAAACTTATGATTGGTCTGTAAGAGGGAATGTAGTGTTGCGATTGCCTTTTGATATTACCATCAATAGCGACATCAACTATTCGAACAGATATGGTTATTCAAACTTTGATCAATCTGAAGTGATTTGGAATGCATCCATTGATAAATCTTTATTTAAAAACAATGGGGTTTTATCTCTTAGGTGGTTTGATATTCTGCGTCAACAATTAAATATCAGACAATCCGTTGGGGATAATTCAGTTTCAGTCTCCAAGTACAACACCCTCACTTCTTATTTTATGATTAGCTTTAGTTACAGGATCAGGTCATTTGGCGGAAGATCTTCCCGTCAGGGTGATGGTCCGGGATTCGGTAGAGGAGGATGGGAAGGTGGTATGCGTGAAGGTGGTGGCATGCGCGGTGGCGGAGGACCTCCTCCAGGACCTATGTTTTAAGATGAAATCTTACTGAAAATTCAATCTTCTTGTTTTGTTGTAGCACTGTCATTGAAAATCGTCAATTGACGATTAAATACTTCATCAAGAGAAATTTGAAAAGTTTCGGTATGTGAAATACCTTTGATTTTGGTGATCTTATCAACTAAAATTTGAAGTAAGTGCCGGTTGTCGCGTGCGTATATCTTTACGAACAACGGATATTTCCCTGTTGAATAGTGACATTCAACAATTTCCGGTATCTTTTTTAATTCGTCGGCAATGGTAGCAAATACTTTGATATCGGACAGAGAAATACCGATAAAAGCACAAGTTTGATATCCTACTTTATAATTATCAATGATAAATTCCGACCCTTTGATAATGCCATTGGATCTTAATTTTTGAATGCGTTGGTGAATGGCAGCACCTGATACATTACACTCACGGGCAACCTCTAAAAAGGGGATGCGGGCATCCTGAACTATCATTTGTAGGATTTTCTTGTCTAAATCATCAATTTGATATTTTTCCATGGATGGTGTGTTTGTTGATTGCAAATATAAAATAAAAATTTGAATTTTACCTGTATTTTCCGGAAGTTAGGTCAGACATCATACTTAAATAGCTGTGATAGCGAGATGTGCTGATCTGATGATTTTTGACAGCTTCCAAAACAGCACAATCAGGTTCATTGATATGGATGCAATTCGTAAAACGACATTTTTTTGATGTTTTGAATATTTCTTTAAAATAATGACTGATTTCATCTTCTTCCATGTCAATAGTCCCAAACCCCTTGATACCAGGCGTATCAATAAGCTGACCCCCGTTCTCTAGCCAGTACATTTCAGAAAATGTGGTGGTGTGAACTCCCCGATTGTGATAGTACGATATTTCGGCTGTATTAGCAAGAGGCTCGGGTAAAAGAGAATTGATCAGGGTAGATTTCCCTACACCTGAATTGCCCGAAACCAAAGTAGTTTCACCTTTCAGAAACTCTTTGATGTTACGCAAAGAATCCGTATCTATGGCAGATACCATAAAGGTAGGGTAGCCTATGGTCTCATAAAGCGTTTGCAAGGCTTTCGCATATTCCAGTTCTTCCTCATTATACAAATCGATTTTGTTGATGATTAGGCAAGCAGGAACACTGTAAGCTTCCGCAGAAGCAATGAAACGATCAATAAAGACAGTTGATGTTTCAGGGTAGTTAACAGTAACAATCAAAATGACCAAATCCAAGTTAGCAGCAAGAATATGTGAATGCTTGGATAGATTTGAGGAGCGACGGATAATGTAATTTTTTCTGTCGTGTATTTCATGGATGGTTCCAATATTATCATCGGAAAGTGTAAATTCGACATAGTCTCCTACGGCAATGGGGTTGGTGCTTCTGATTCCCTTTAACCTGAGGTTTCCTTTGATCTTGCAATCGTAAAAATCTCCGTTCTCAGTTTTGACTTGATACCAACTTCCTGTGTTTTTGACAACCAATCCTTTCATGCTCATTATTAATTAGTTTGTTCCACGCTGAATGAAAGCTCGTCAATTAATAAAGCGATATCATCGCCATTGATACCATTGGCAATCAGGTGTTTTTTGTCGTCAAGTATTTGATCGATAATTAATTGCAGGTTGTCAGCTTGTTGCTCAATGCTTTGCAGGTAAAATCGGACAGCACCCGCTCTGTCATGTTTACAAAAGGCAATATGACCGGCATTGATTAAATCAATTGCATGAGGCTGTGCCGATAAAATTTTCTCCATATAATAATCAGCCTGGTGGATGTTGGCAGAAAGAAAAGCACAGCGACTAATAGCTCTCCAAAGATTTTCATTTTCCGGATTTTTCTTTTCAATATCCGCATAAACCTGTAGGGCTGCTTTGTACTTTTCAAGTTGTATCAAACAATTGGCAATCTGCATGTTGGTGTTGAATTCTCCTGGTTTTAGAAAGTCTGCATGTTGGTAAGAATCCAGGGCTTTTTCATAATCTCCTGACAAACGGTGACAGATGGCTATTTTTTTTACTGTCCACAGATCATCCGGCAAAATTAAATCTGCTTTGATATAAGCATTTAAAGCCTGGTTGATTTGTGCATTTTTTTGATATGAAAAGCCGATTTTCTGATACAAAGCAGCAGAGGGTTCTTGTTCTTGAATCAATTCCTCGTAAACCTCAATGGCTTGTACATATAATTTTTTGGTGAAATAATATTCTGCTGCCTGGAGTTTGATGTCACTTCCGGAAGCTAACACATCAAAGAAAGTAGTTTTATGTATGTTTAATGATAATTTAAACATATCGTTAAAATCCTGATGGCGGGGATGAAGTCTGAAAAACCGAAATAAGTCTTGTATGTATTGTCTTGCGATGCTTCTGGCTGCCAGATCAGGATTGAGCATGGTTTCGTCTTTGCTGATTTCTTCCAGTTGTTTTGCTTCTGCTTTAAAGGACTTGCTCATCATGGAGCGTTGACCGGCAGGCATTTGTAAAGCACTCAAGCAAAATGAATATTTGTCTGAGTTGCAAATAATATTGTTTTTTAAAAATGCAGCAACCAAACTTTGGTCTTGCTGCTGAAATAAGTCTTGAACAGCAGAAAAGTCCGGATCGAAATGTAAAAACCAGTGAGCAGTTTCATTGAAAAAGGGAAAACTTTTCAGCATCGAAAAAGTACTCATGTACACATCAGCTCCCTCCATCTGTAATTCCGTCAGTTCTTGCAGCTTATCAGCTATTCCGCTTTGCTCAAGGATTTCGCTCCATTCCGGATTCTCTTCATCCCAATCGTCCGACTTGAACATTTTTTCTTCTTCTATTTTATCCCTGATGATGGGGCTGATTTTCATCATCTCCGGAAGAATTTCTTCTTGCATCTTTTTGGTGATGCGATCGGTGTCTGTTGTCCCGATAATCAGTAAAATGATGTTTTTTAAGTTTTCAGCAATGGTAGTATGGTCCACCAGAATGACCAGGCGATTTCTGATAGAAGGATAAAAATGCAGGAAATCATTGTATTTAGTGAGAATGAAGCACAAACCCACCAAAGCCCGTTGTCTGACTTGCATATCTTTGTGTTGGCAAGCATCCAACAATAACATCATTTTTTCTTCATCAAACATTCTCCAGATATTCAGGCTTAAAGAGGATACAATCAGACTTTGTTCTATACTTGCCGGATAAGCCTCGTCAATCATGAGTTTGAAAACTTTCTTTTCTTCCGACCGAATATGCGTGCTTAACCAAAATATTGCAAATAGGTCAATTAGGAGTTTCTCATAATTGCTTCGGATTCTTTGTTTTTCATTTTCAGTATCGACTTCGGCTGCTTTTAAAATGGATTGTTGGTTGTGAAAGTAAACAAAAGAATCATATAGGTCGGAGACAGAACTGAAATGCAATTTATGAGGAAAATATCTTTTCTGTGTATATTCAAATGTGTTGTCTGTACGCATCATAAGTTCTTCACGTACCAAAGCATTCAGATTGATTAATCTGCTAATCAGCTTATTGTAAACACTCTTGCGATCCGGATCGTCAACACCGTCAATGAAGTATTGGAGCATATATCGATAGTTTCGAAGCAGGTCTTCAAACTCATCGGTCAACTCACCCCACTGCAGTTCAGCAACGAGCAGGCGTGTTTTGTCAAAAGCTAACTTCAGCTTTCCTGCTAAAAGCAGATTGATAACGGATTTGTAAGTGCTGTCAATTTGTGATGAGGTCATGTGTGAAAGTTTTTAACCCATTTTACTGATTCTTATTAGTTTTTCTTCGTCAATAATTTTTAATTTTCGCCCGTCCATGGCAATTATTTGCTCGTTGGCAAAATTGGATAAGGTGCGAATCGCATTGGAAGTAGTCATATTGGACAAATTGGCCAAATCTTCGCGTGCCAGATAGATGCTGATGGTTGCGCCGTCAGCTTCCACTCCATAGTTTTTCTTGAGTGTCAGTAAGGCTTCTGCCAGTCGCCCACGGATGTGCTTTTGTGTTAAATTCACTATCCGCGCATCTGACACCCCCAGATCACATGCAAGTTCTTCCAGGAACCGATAACAAAACGCATTATTGTGTTTCAGGATGGAAATGAAAATATCGGCTTTAATCATAAAAATGGTGGAAGGCTCAACAGCTGATACATTCGTGTTGTGCGGTTGGTTAGTGATGATGGCGCGATAACCGAAATGCTCACCCGGTTTAAGCATACGAATGATTTGAGCACGACTTCCCACTCCTTCTTTGAAGACCTTAACTTTTCCCGATTCCAGTATCATCATGTGGGTTGGAGTATCCCCCTCACAATGAATTAGTTCGTTTTTTTTAAACCGATGAACAGTATGATTGTTTCGTAAAAACTGCCTTTCATCAGGCGTTAAAACATCCCAAACGGTCATAACTTTATCAATCGGTCTGGGAGTTGAAATTGTCTTTTTAGCCATGAGTTAAAAGAAAGTATGTTAAATAACAATGTTTTAAAGCACAAATTTACATAATATTCTAAAATAAACAATTGTTGCTTGTTTTTTGATTTGTCAGTTGGTTGAGGATGAGTTTGTTTTTGATCTTTTAGCTAGATACAATCGACAGCCATCCACATTCTCCAATATTTTTTGTAATTTTGCGGCTCAAAATCAGTTTAGTAATTTTTTATATGCAATTCAACGAATATTCTCAATTCAATCTTTCTGACATCAATAAGGAAATTTTGGATTTTTGGAAAGGAAACGACATTTTTCATAAGAGTATTTCAACACGCGAAGGCAAACCTTCTTTTGTGTTTTACGAGGGACCGCCTTCTGCCAACGGCATGCCGGGTATTCACCACGTAATTTCGCGTTCCATCAAAGATATTTTTTGTCGCTATAAAACCATGCAGGGATTTCAGGTGAAAAGAAAAGCCGGTTGGGATACGCATGGTTTGCCGGTTGAATTGGGCGTTGAAAAAGCTTTGGGCATTACCAAAGAAGATATTGGCAAAAAGATTTCTGTGGAGGAATATAATGCTGCCTGTCGCCAGGATGTGATGAAATACACCAAAGAATGGGAAGATTTGACCGAAAAAATGGGTTATTGGGTGGATATGGATAATCCGTATATCACTTATGACAATCGCTATATAGAAACTTTGTGGTGGTTGCTGAAACAATTATACGACCAGGACTTACTTTATAAAGGTTATACCATCCAGCCTTATTCTCCGGCTGCAGGTACCGGATTAAGTACACATGAACTAAACCAGCCGGGTTGCTATCGCGATGTAAAAGACACGACTTGTGTAGCTCAATTTAAGGTAGTTGATGTGGAAAATTTACCTTTTGCACCCACCAATAAGGATTGCTATTTCCTGGCATGGACTACTACTCCGTGGACTTTGCCATCCAATACTGCTTTATGTGTTGGTCCAAATATCCGATACGTATTGGTCAATACTTTCAATCCTTATACGGAAGAAGCTGTTTCATTGATATTGGCGAAGGATCTGTTGCCCGCACATTTCAATATGAAAGATGCTAAATTGCAATTAAGCGACTATGTAAAAGGTAAAAATTTACCTTTTGAGATAGTAGGAGAATGTTCAGGTAAGGACTTAATCGACATTCAATACGAGCAACTGATTCCTTGGATGAATCCGGGCGAAGATGCTTTTAGGGTAATCAGCGGTGATTTTGTGACCACTGAAGACGGTACAGGTATCGTACATATTGCACCGACTTTTGGAGCAGATGACGACCGTGTTGCTAAACAAAACGGTATTCCACCCATGCTTTTGACCGACAAAGACGGAAACAACCAACCTATGGTAGATCGTACCGGCAAGTTCTATCGGCTGGAAGATTTATCGCCTGATTATATCAAAAATAGCGTAAATGTTGATTTATATAAGTCATTTGCCGGAAAGTATGTGAAAAATGAATATTTAAATGACGATACAGCTTCATCTGAAGAAACCTTGGATGTTGAAATTTGTGTGATGCTCAAACAACAAGGTCTTGCCTTCAAAATAGAGAAGTACGTACACAATTATCCGCATTGCTGGCGTACCGATAAACCTGTACTGTATTATCCTTTAGACAGTTGGTTTATCAAAACAACTGCTCGTCGTGAGGAAATGATGGCATTGAACGACACCATCAACTGGAAACCGCAATCTACCGGTACCGGTCGCTTCGGCAAATGGCTGGAAAACTTGCAGGATTGGAATTTAAGTCGCAGTCGCTATTGGGGTACTCCCCTGCCTATCTGGCGTACAGAAGACGGATTGGAAGAAATTTGTATCGGGTCTGTGGCAGAGTTGATGCAAGAAATTGAAAAATCTATTCAGGTAGGATTCATGGCCGAAAACCCCTTTAAAAAGTTCAAACCGGGTGTTTACACTGCTGAAAACTATTCGGTTGAAAATATAGACTTGCACCGACCCTTTGTGGACCATATCATATTGGTATCTCCGTCCGGCAAGCCGATGATGCGTGAGTTGGATTTGATAGATGTTTGGTTTGACTCGGGCGCCATGCCTTATGCCCAATTACATTATCCTTTTGAAAATAAGAAACTCGTAGAATCCGGAGGGTTTTTCCCAGCTGATTTCATTTCCGAGGGTGTAGATCAGACGCGCGGTTGGTTTTTTACTTTGCATGCCATCAGTACAATGGTGAGAAATTCAGTTGCTTTTAAAAGTGTGATTTCTCACGGCTTGGTATTGGATAAAAACGGCAATAAAATGTCGAAGCGATTGGGCAATGCCGTTGATCCGTTCTCAACCATTGAAGAGTACGGCTCTGACCCATTGCGTTGGTATATGATGACCAATGCATCTCCCTGGGATAATTTAAAATTTGATGTAGAAGGTATTGAGGAGGTAAGAAGAAAATTCTTCGGAACGCTCTACAATACCTATTCTTTCTTTGCTCTATATGCCAATGTAGATAAATTTACTTTTGCAGAAGAGGAAGTTCCCCTGGCAGACCGACCGGAAATTGATCGTTGGATTATTTCTTTACTGAATAGTTTGGTGAAAGATGTAACCGAATTTTATGACAATTACGAACCGGCAAGGGCAGGCAGGGCTATCGCCGATTTTGTAGGAGAAAATTTGAGCAACTGGTATGTTCGTCTGAACCGCAAACGCTACTGGGGCGGCGAATACAATCGGGATAAGATTGCTGCTTATCAAACCCTATACACTTGTTTGGAAACGGTTGCAAAGTTGATGGCGCCTATTGCTCCTTTCTATGCTGACCGCTTGTTTCTGGACTTAAACAAAGTCAGTAGCAAAGACAAATCCGAATCGGTACATTTGGCACAATTCCCGGTATTCAACGAACAAGTTATTGATAGTAATTTAGAAGCCTGTATGCAGTTAGCCCAGCAGATTTCCTCCATGATCCTGGCTGCTCGTAAAAAGGCAGAGAAAAAAGTCCGCCAACCCCTTTCAAAAGCTGTTGTTCCGGCTCCTGATGAGATAACCTATAACCAAATAATTTATATTGCAGATTTAATTAAAGCTGAAGTCAATATCAAGAAATTGGAAGTGTTACCTGCCGATGCAGACATGGAAGGTTTGGTAAAGAGAGTCAAACCCAACTTCAAAACCTTAGGAAAGAAGTATGGAAAGTTGATGAAAGATATCGCTGCTGTTGTAAATAAATTCGGAAAAGCTGAAATTAGCACCATTGAAAAGTCCGGAAAATTCGACTTAGTCATTGGTGATGAAAAGGTTGAAATATTGGCGGATGATGTGGAGATTTTCACGGAAGATATGCCCGGATGGTTGGTTACCAATGACGGCAAACTAACTGTTGCATTAGATATTACCGTTACAGATGATTTGTTACGCGAAGGAATTGCTCGTGAATTGGTCAACCGCATCCAGAATTTGCGCAAATCATCAGGTTTTGAGATTACGGACAAAATCAAGATTGAGATTGTTAAACATGATGCAATCAATGAGGCTGTGGAAAATTTTGGTGAGTATATCGCCTCTCAAACCTTAGCATCTTCCATCCGATTGGTTGACTCAATAGATTCTCCGGTTGAACTTGACCTCGAAGATTATTTGATTAATATTAAAATTGAAAAAATCTGACTGTAAATGGGATTCCTTACTTCATTCCTGTTGCTTCTTTTTTTTATTGCAATTTTTATTGTGATAGTGGCTGTCGGATTTTTGCGTTCAATTTTTAGATTTGGCGGGAAAAACAATACTTTTAAACGTCGTCGAGACCATACTCAAAGTGAACAAAACGTTCACCATACCAGCCCATTCCGAAAAAAATCACAAAAAATCATTCAAAAAGACGAGGGAGAATATGTTGATTTTGAAGAAATTGAATAGCATGGATTCTCTTTACAGCACAAATTCAACTTCTTTAAAATAAAATGTTAAACGTTGTTTCTCAGTATCTTCAAGTATCAATTTACCATCGGTGTCAATTTGAATAATACGTGCGTAAAAGGTAAAATTTGACGTTTTGAATGGATGATATCCGATATTTCTGTAGAGATGTAACACATATTTTTGTCTGATATCGTCGGGTGTAAGCTGACAAATCTCTAAAATAGAAGACCTTACTTCGTGTATTAGTTGCTTTATTTCAAATGTCTTTCCCATTATTTGCCGGAGCGAAACCGGATTTGGGGCTCCAGAAGTGAATACTTCCTGATTGATGTTTAACCCGATGCCGCAAATAGAAGTTTGGATATTCCTGCCTTGCAAGGTGTTTTCTATCAAAATGCCGCCTATCTTTTGGTTTTTCCAGTAAATATCATTGGGCCATTTGATGGTAAAATATTTTGAATTTTCGTCATCAGTCTGGGCACGTAAAACGTACAAAATACCTAAAGACACCATCTGGGATACTAGAAAAAATTCGGAAGCATCAATTTGTTGAGGACGCAGCAATAGGGAAAATAGTAAATTTTTATCTTTTGCCGACTCCCAGGTATTGCTGCCTTGTCCCTTTCCTGCAGATTGAAACCCGGCATGTACAACAAAGCCATTCGGTAAGGCTTCAGACTGCAACATCTCCTTCATCAACACATTAGTTGAAGTAGTTTCGGCTATATAAAAATAATGTTCATTCATTGAGTTTAGCTAATAGGGGTCCACATCACAGCTAATTCTAACACTTTTGAATTCCGGTTGAGCGTTCAATTTTGACAAAATATCCAACATGGTCGTTCGGGCGGCTTTTACTGATGCAGCCGTTTCAAACTTGAACAAGATCTGCCTGATGTATTGATTTTGCACCCGTGCAATGAGAGGAGCAGCCGGTCCCAATACCCTACTCCCAAAAGCAGTTCGCAAGGTGGCTGCCAATTCATTAGCTGCCTGGTCGATGACTTTAAAATCTCTGTGCTTGAGGGTAATTTGTATCATCCGATAGAAAGGCGGATATTGAAACGATGCCCTTTCCTGTATTTGCAAATCAAACATTGCCTGATAATCATGGTGAACTACTTGTTGAATAACCGAATTGTCAGGTGAATAGGTTTGTATAACGACCAAACCTTTTTTATGTTTTCTTCCGGCACGTCCGCTTACCTGTGCCATCAACTGAAAAGCCCTTTCGTAAGATCTGAAATCAGGAAAACTCAGTAAATTATCTGCATTCAGGATGCCCACCAGACTTACTTTTTCAAAATCAAGTCCTTTGGTGACCATTTGGGTACCAATTAAAATATCAACTTGCCGGCGTTCCATGGCCGAAATAATTCTCGCATAGCCTTTTTTGGACCGGGTTGTGTCTAAATCCATACGCATCACACGCGCATCCGGAAAAAACTGCTTGATTTCTTCTTCTATTTTTTCAGTTCCGAAGCCGCGTGTCCGTAAATCGGGAGCTTTACAAGAGGGACAATCCTGCGGTAGGCGTTCAACATATCCACAATAATGACAGTTTAAGGTATTAGCAGCAGCGTGCAGCGTCAGACTGACATCACAATTTTTACACTTAGGGACGTACGCACAGGCTTTACATTCAACAAAAGGGGCATATCCTCTTCGGTTTTGAAACAAAATAACTTGCTCCTGCTGTTGCAATGCCAAATTAATTTTTTCAATCAATACATCAGAAAAATGACCTTCATATTGTTTTTTTCGATACGCTTCTTTCATATCAACCACCAATATTTCAGGCAACTGCATCTCTTCATACCGCTCGTGCAACTCCACCAATCCGTATTTGCCGATTTTAGCATTGTGATAACTTTCAATGGAAGGCGTGGCAGTACCCAGCAATGTTTTGGCTCCGTGCAAAGATGCCAGTACGATGGCCGCATTTCTTGCATGATAGCGTGGAGCAGGGTCATATTGTTTGAAACTTGGCTCATGTTCTTCATCCACAATGATTAACCCAAGCTTTCTGAACGGAAGAAAGACGGAAGATCGAACCCCTAATATCACTTCGTAAGATTCGTCGTGCAACACATTATTCCATATTTCAACCCTTTCGGCATCGGAAAATTTTGAGTGATAAACGCCCAACTTATTACCGAATACCCGTCTCAAACGGGTGGTCAGTTGAGCAGTCAGTGCAATTTCAGGTGCGAGGTACAGCACTTGTTTACCCTCTGCCAATACTTTTTCTATCAGATGAATATATATTTCCGTCTTACCGGAAGATGTAACCCCATGCAACAAAACAACCTGCTTATCATTGAACTGTTTCTCAATTTCTTGCATGGCTTTTTGCTGCGAGGCATTCAGCGGATAAGCATTTTCCCTTTCTAAATCAGATTCTTTTAAACGTCCGACTTCTTGTTGAAAAATTTCAAATATTCCTTTATCAACCAAGCCGTTGAGAGCGGAGGGACTGAATCTGTTTTTAACTCCTAATAATTGTTTTTTCGGAACGGGATGAATGGATTTAGTCTTTGTAAATTCTGAAATTTCCAAGTAGCGAATGAGTAACTCCAACTGTTTAGGTGCTCTTAAAAGTTTATCCATCCATTGAAGCAACTTGTTTTCATCCGCCAACGAAGCTGAAAGCCGGATATAAGCCTCGGTCTTAGGTTTGTATTGATCTAACTTAAAACCGGAAGGTACCGCAGCCTGATAAACCTCACCCGGATGAGCAATGTAATATTCACTGATCCACTCCCAAAAGCGGTATTGAGGTGCTCTCAAAATAGGCTCTTCGTCCGGCAAACTCAAAATTTTCTTCGGCTCATAATGCTTCGGCTCGTTTTTATGTATCGAAACGATGATACCCGTGTAAATTCTTTTAGAACCAAAAGGCACAATAGCACGCATTCCTGTCTTCACAGTCTCCTTCCATTCGGAGGGAACAGCATAAGTAAACGTACCGGGAATCGGCAAAGGCAATATGATATCGGCGTATAGCATAAAATTGATGAACTACAAAATTAGGTGTTTTTCATCAATTTCTTGTGTTTTTTAAACATGGTGAGATACAATGATCAATCAACTCTAGGATATGTGAAATCATTCCTGCCTGTTTCCTGAACTAAATGAGATACTTTGCCGTTTTCATCCAATACAAACTTGAATACTTCTCCTGTTGCTTCCGCACGAATGAAAAATTCTGATGTTGAAAACGGTTTTAATTCATAGGAAACTCTTTCATTGAGTCGCACTTTTAACCGATTTCCTTCAACGCTGATTTGGACGGTTTGATCGTTACGAAATAAATAAGAACCGGCGTATTTTTCCAATAATTGCCTGTCGATATTGATTTCTTCATATTTGAAGCGTTTGTGAGACAACAACCAGTCGTAAATTTCCTGATTGTTATAAGTCTCCGTCCAACTATCATGATCGGCTTCCGGATATACGGTGAATTTTGCTTTAGGATTAATGGCTTGCAGGGGTGTCATCATTTTTTCTGATTGCGAAATAGGAACAACATTGTCTTTTGCACCATGGAAACACCATACCGGCATATTTTTCAATCGCTTAACTCCTTCCGGTTGCCCACCTCCGCAAATTGGAATAATGGCTGCGAAATATTCAGGATAGCTTATTGCAGTACTCCAGGTTCCATATCCACCCATGCTCAATCCTGTCAGATATACGCGATCCTCATCAACTCTATATTTTTCCATAAAATCTTTCAGCAATTTTATTAATAGTTCGGAATTCCATCCGTATTGAGCGGATTGAGGGGAAATAACAATAAATGGATACTGATGTCCGTCAGCTATTCTTCTGGGAGGACCATGTAGTTTTACTTTTTCTACATTTGATCCGGTCTCTCCGGCTCCATGTAAAAAAATCAATAAGGGCCAACGAGTAATTGTATCTGCTTTATATCCTTCCGGAAGATAGAGAAGATAGTTTGTACGTTCAATGTATTGTTCTGCAGTTTGCTGAGCATAGGATAAGCTAGCAAGGCTAAGCAATGTGATCAGAACAAAAAGATATTTGCTGTATGTTGTTAGTGCTTTCATGTTTGTGTTTTTATTTATGTGTGGCTTTTCAAAGAAATAAATATTCAACTAAAAAACAGCAAGGTGTCTTAGAAGAGATAAAGGTCGATTTGCGCCCTGCAACACCTTAACCTCGCGACCCCGTACCACGGACCACGCACCCCGGAATATCGAAAGTAACGCAGCAGTTGGACACTTCTAAAACACCGTTTTTTAGTATCCTCGTATTGCCTTGATGCCCGGCAAAACTTTGCCCTCAATGGCTTCCAATAAAGCGCCGCCACCGGTGGATACGTAGGATATACCGTCAAATAAGCCGAATTTGTTGACACAAGCAACTGAGTCACCGCCGCCAACCAAAGAGAATGCTCCTTTTTTTGTGGCTTCAACGATGGCTTCACCTACAGCACGTGAACCTGATGTGAAGTTTTCGAATTCAAATACTCCTGTCGGACCGTTCCATAAAATTGTTTTGGAGGCTTTGATAACATTTCCGAATAACTTTTCTGTCTCGGGACCTATATCCAAACCTTCCCATCCTTCGGGTATTTCATCTACTTTTACAAATTTTGTGTTGGCATCATTGCTGAAGTTGTCGGCTATTTTAGCATCCACTGCCAATACCATGTTGACATTGTTTTTCTTTGCCTTTTCGAGCAGTTCTAACGCTAAATCCAATTTGTCTTCTTCACAAATGGAGTTGCCAATCTTACCTCCCATGGCTTTGGTGAAAGTATAGGTCATACCGCCTGCAATAATCAGATTGTCAACTTTCCCCAATAAATTTTCAATGATGTCAATTTTGGAAGAAACCTTGGCACCACCCATGATAGCTGTAAACGGACGGGCTGTGTCCTTCATAATTTTTTCGACGGCATTCACTTCTTTTTCCATCAGGTAACCGAACATTTTATTTTTTGCATCAAAATGATCGGCGATCAGGGCTGTAGAAGCATGCGCCCTGTGTGCAGTTCCGAAAGCATCATTAACGTAGCAATCTGCATAGGAAGCCAATGTAGCAGTAAATGCTTTTTGACTTGCCTTGACTGCTTTTTTGGCTGCTTCCTTTTCCTCATCAGATGCAAAATCGCCACGTGGTTTACCTTCTTCTTCAGCATAGAAACGCAGGTTTTCCAGCAATAAAGCCTGACCCGGCTGCAATGCCTTAACTGCAGCTGCTGTTTTTTCACCCATGCAGTCATCTGCAAATTTCACTTTGGTTCCTAATAGTTTAGAAACATGATCCACTAGTACTTTCAGTGAAAAATTGGGATCCGGATTCTTTTTCGGACGACCCATGTGGGAAGCAATAATTAAGCTGCCGCCATCTGCCAAAATTTTCTTTAAAGTAGGTAAAGCTCCGCGGATACGTGTATCATCCGTAATTTTGAAATTTTCATCTACAGGAACGTTGAAGTCAACGCGTACAAAGGCTTTCTTGCCTGAAAAATTGTATTTGTCTATTGTTTGCATAATATTTTTGTTGTTTATTTTATGAGTTTTAGTTTAATATTATAGAAGTTATAGAAGTTAATGAAGTTAGTAGTTAGTAGTTAGTAGTTAGTAGTTTTTTTTGGAAGTTAATGAAGTTATAAGAAGTTAGGGAAGTTAACGGGTTCCGAGTTCCGAGTTCCGAGTTCCGAGGTCGTGATTTCAGCTTTTAGCTTTTAGCTCTTTCTTAGTTCATCGTTCTTAGTTCTTAGTTAGTTTGTCTTATATTCAAACTTCACTTTCTTCAACTCCTCATTGGCCAGCACAATTTTATCCTTCAAGTTTTCTTTATATGTTGCCAATTTAGTTTGAAGATTTTGGTCACTTCCGGCCAGTATTTGTACAGCTAATAATGCGGCGTTTTGTGCTGCATTGATGCCGACAGTTGCAACGGGAATACCGGGAGGCATCTGTACGATGGCTAGTAAGGCATCCATGCCTTCCAGGCTTGCACTGATGGGAACTCCGATAACCGGTAGGGTAGTCATGGAAGCTATTACGCCGGGTAAATGCGCTGCCATTCCTGCAGCAGCTATAATTACTTCTATGCCCTTTTTGCGGGCTTGTGTTGCGAAAGCTTCAACTTCCCCGGGAGTCCGGTGTGCCGACAAAGCATTGATTTCAAAGGGAATTTGAAATTCATCCAATACCTTTGCGGCTTTTTCCATCACAGGCAGATCGGAAGTACTACCCATGATGATACTAACGCGTGCTAACATTGTTTTGTTGATTATTATTTACTGTTTTTATTTACGATTTACCATTTATGTGGTGGTATTATTTCATCACCTTAAATAGTCAATCGTTTGGCAAATTATTATCCTATCGCAGCTTTATAGTCTTCTGCCGACAATAAATCATTTGCCTGAGCAGCATTGCTGACTTTAATTTTAATGATCCAACCATCTCCGTATGGATCGTCGTTTACCAATTCAGGAGCATCTTCTAGAGCTTCGTTGAATTCCAATACTTCGCCTGCAATTGGCATAAAAAGTTCAGATACGGTTTTTACAGCTTCGACAGTGCCGAAAACTTCGCCTTGCTCCAGGGCCTCACCAACGGTTTCAACTTCTACGAATACGATTTCACCCAATTCGCTTTGTGCATAATCGGTGATGCCTATGGTTGCCGTGTCACCTTCTATACGAATCCATTCGTGCTCTTCGGTGTACTTTAATTTAGATGGGATGTTCATGATTTTTAATAAAAAATGTTCATAATTCAGACCTTGCAAAGATAGGTTTTTTTGATGAATATTTATAACGCCATCTTACATGTTAAAGGAAAATGATCCGAATAGCGCACATTATTGTCCAATTTAAAAGATTTTAATTCAAGCGCAGGGTCATATAAAATGTGATCAATTCGGAATCTCAATAGCGCGTCTACAAATGTCCATCCCAATCCAAAACCTTTCTTTACAAAAGCATCCTGTAAATCTCCTCTGACGGTGGTGTAAGCGTAAGATGAAGGAAGATCGTTGAAGTCACCTACAACCATTACGGGGTAGGGAGATGCTTTGATTTGCTCAGAGACAATTTCGGCTTGTTTGGATCTTATCCGGTAGGCTGCGCCCAATTTCCGTGAAAAGTGCATGGTCGTTCCTTTCAGATTGTCAGTGTCAAAATTATCTCTCAGCCGCATTGCCAAAACTTTATCCTTTTCGGTGATGTAGTTGGATTCAAGGTGACAATTAAAAATCCTGATGGTCTTTCCCTTAATATTGATGTCAGAACAAATAGCCGAATTATAATGGGATTCAAAATTCACCGTTTGCTTGTTGATAATGGGATATTTTGAAAAAGTAGCGTTGCCGAAATAAGATCTTTCCGTATTGATTTTATAGTGAATATGGTGGTAAGGGTATTCTTTGAAAATATCCATCAAGTTTTTTTCCGTCAGGTAAGTATCGCTGAAATTGACGGAATATTCTTGAATACACAGAATATCAGGGTCTTCTTCTAATATATGCCTGATAACCGGATTGGGTGATTTTTTCGTATGTTTTTTCATCATGCCATTTGCATACGTATTATAAGTCATCAGAGAGAAGTCAAAATCTCCCTGGTAGGATTCAGGGCTTTTCACATTCAGTGGTATCGTATTTTGGATAATACGCCAATTCAAGAGCAGTACTGATAAAGAAATCAATACATACCACTTTTTCCACAGCATCCAGAGCACTACAAAGAATATGTTCACAGGAATCAAAGCCGGCAGGAGAAGGGTGGCGTAAGCCGGTATCAGCCAACTGTCGGGGCTGACGTGTGATGCAATAAAAGTCAACAACATAAGGACTGCTGCGAACAGGTTTGCAATAACGAGTAATATGGTCAACAGTCCTTTACCTATATTCATAAAATCTGATTTTCTTTTCTGTGTTTTTTTACAAAAGCATTGAAAGTCGGTGTCTCATATCTTTCGATATTCGGGATCACGTGTTCTGTGGTGCGTGGTTAAAGTGTTGCAGGGTGCAAATCGACCTTTATTCCTTCTAAGATACCTTGCTGTTTTTTTAGTTGAATATTTTGTCTTGAGACAGCTCATTGAACTTTTATTTTCCTTGTTCAAAAAGTTTCTTTTTTTCTTCTGACGTCAAGCTTCCGTATCCGGATGATTTTATCTTATCGAGAATGCGGTCAATTTCTTTCATTTGTTTTGCTTTGTTCATGTTGAACTCGGCATCTGTCATTTTTCGATTAGATGGTTTAGCACGCTTTACTTTCAATTTTTGCGATTTAAACAAGTTGGATATGCTGTCCATCAGTTTGTTGAAACCCTTCGTGGAATCCTTGCCACGTCGCAAAGATATAACAAAAAAATAACCGTACAAAGCTCCGCCCAAATGCGCTAACTGTCCGCCTGCATTGCCGGAAGTAATGCCGAATATACTGATTAATACGGCAGCAATGGCAATGTATTTTAGTTTAACCATACCAATCAGAAAAAATCTCAATTCCATATTGGGAAATTGCATGGCAGTAGCAAGAATCATCGCCATGATGGAACCGGAGGCACCCATCAAAATGCTGAAATCTACCTGGTCCGAAAACAGTGGGAAAATATTGTAGGATATCAGGTAAATCAGGCCTGCTGACAGTCCGCCCCAAAAGTAAAGTCCATAAAGCTGTTTTTGAGTGAATTGTATCAGGAATAATTTCCCGAACCAATACAAAGCCAACATATTGAAAAAGATATGGAAGAAATCTTTGTGTAAAAACATGTAGGTGACAACTGTCCAGGGTTTGTAGAGCAAACTCTTTAAATTAGAAGGCATGGCCAGGTAGGTATAAATAAACTCACCATCTAATTTGAAAAGTTGCATCACAAGCACAAAAATTTTCAATACAATGAAAAGGACTGAATTGATGTATATCAGTCGGATAACAGCATCACCTTGTTTGTAAGTGGATTTTAAATTTTCAAGAAAATTCATGGAACATCAATATAACTTTGTTTTTCTCTTCCAATATAAAATCAAGATAATTCCGAATAACATGCCTCCCAAATGGGCAAAATGTGCAACGCTATCGCCGGAGAAATTAGCTACGCCTAAAAACAATTCCGCAATACCATATATGATTACAAAGACTCTGGCTTTAATGGGTATAGGGAAGAACAGCAGCATTAATTTGACATCGGGGAAAAGCCAACCGAAAGCCAGCAGCAATCCGAAAACTGCTCCGGATGCCCCTACTGTGACCGGAAGGTTGAGAAAGAGATTTTTAAGCTCAATGACTTGAGGAGCAGTGAAATGTGCTAACCCGGAGATTCTGAAATACTTTGTCAGAACATGCTCCACAGGTAGCAGAGGAGCACCTGAGTTGGCAGCAATGGCTTCATTGAAGGCTACCACGACTTTGTGATACTCTACTGTCCAGAAAACTTGTTGTACCAAGCCGGCTCCAATTCCTGTCACAAAATAAAAAATCAAAAAACGTTTAGGACCCCAGAAATTTTCAATCACACCTCCGAACATATACAGCGCAAACATATTGAAAAACAAGTGGCTGAATCCACCGTGCATAAACATGTAAGTAATCAGTTGGGGAAGCTTGAATTTTTCGGAAGACCAATAATGCATTCCTAAAATATCAGTTAAGTCAAGAGATAAACCCCATTTCCGTAAAATTCCCGGCAGTAATAAGGTGGCAAGCCATAAAATAACATTGATGGCAATTAAGTTTTTTACTACCGGAGGTAGAAGTGATGATCGGCTGCTATGCATTTTATGATTTTGTTTTATCAAAATTGAAGGACAAAAGTAAGTAAAATATCCCCAAAAACATGTTTTCTAACATATTTTTTAATTTTAAGAAAAGAAATGTTATAATTTTTACGGAAATAGTTTGTTTTTACAAATCAAACTATTACATTTGCTCTTTGAATAAATAATTCACATCTGTCTAATCTTATAAAATTATTCACATTATGAACAAAGCTGAATTAATTAATGCAATTGCTGCAGGAGCAGGTCTAAGCAAAGTTGACGCAAAAAAAGCGTTGGATGCAACAGTAAAAGCTATTACCGGCGCATTAAAAGCTGGTGACAAAGTAAGTCTGATTGGTTTTGGAACATTCTCTGTTGCAAAACGTAGTGCTCGTCAGGGTATCAATCCAAAAACAAAAAAACCGATTAAAATTCCGGCTAAAAAAGTTGCAAAATTTAAAGCCGGTTCTGAACTCGCTGCTGCTGTAAACTAATTACGAATTATTTTTTGCTGAGAGGCTGTACAAAAGGTCGAAAGATTGATGTACAGCCTCTTTGTTTTATTAATATACAAGTTTGTTGCGCATGACGGTGTCTCATATTGTTCAACTGCTACGTTGCTTTCAATATTTGGGGTCGCGAGTTCCTGTGTTCTGAGTTCCGGGTTCTGAGTTCTGAGTTCTGGGTTTTGAGTTCTGAGTTGGTTGAATATTTGTTTTGAGGAATAGCCTCTTTTAGTTTTATAACGCATATGAACTTTCTCGTTGAGAAAAACATCTTGCTCACTTCCAAAAATCATTTTACCTTTGTCACTAAATTTTAACTCACAAAAAAATGAAAAAATATCTTATTTCCATCTGCATTTTTCTGTCTTTATCTACTTGGCTTTCAGCTCAGTATGATGTCGGTTTTACAAGTTATAAATTGAGTAATGGCCTGACCGTTTATCTATGGCCCGATAAAAATCAGGCTGATGTATCAGGGGTAGTAACCGTACGTGCCGGCGCTATTGATGAACCTGCTGAATACACAGGTTTGGCGCACTACTTAGAACACGTGCTTTTTAAAGGCACAGAGAAAATTGGCGCCCTTGATTGGGACAAGGAAAAAATCCATTATGAGAAAATCATTCAACTTTACGATGAGTATGCAGTAACGGAAGATCCGGCAAAACGCGCCGATCTGGAGAAACAAATCAACGAAGAATCGCTGTCGGCTGCACAATATGCTTATACCAATGAATTTTCCAATTTGGTGGAAGGCATGGGTGGGGAAGGTCTGAATGCGGGAACTTCTTATGATATGACCTTTTACTACAACAACTTTCCGAGTTTCCAACTGGAAAAATGGCTGGACTTATATTCCGAAAGGTTGATCAATCCGGTATTTCGTTCTTTCCAGGCTGAATTGGAAAATGTGTTCGAAGAATATAATATGTATCAGGATAATAACTTCACTCACATCAGAGGGTTCTTGATGTCGCATCTTTACAAGGGGCATCCTTATGAAAGGGAAATAATCGGCTTTCCTGAACATCTGAAAAATCCGCGTTTGAGCAAATTGATTGAGTTTTACAATACCTGGTATGTGCCGTCCAATATGGCTTTGATATTGACCGGTAATTTTGATATTGAAGAAGCTAAACCATTGATAGAGCAAAAGTTTGGTCGTTTGGTTGACAAACAAGTACCTGAACGTTCTTCTTATCCATCAGCAGACTTTACAGGAAATCCGAAATATTCCGCCAAATTGGGCTATTCACCCATTGTTGTTTGGGGATACAAAACTGTTCCGGTAGGGCATCCGGATGAAATTACTTTGGGCTTCTGCTCTAGCTTGCTCTCCAATTCCATGAGTACGGGTTTGCTGGATAAAATTACCATGGACGGTGATGTACAGCAGGCTGCGGCGACGCTTGATTCCAGAAGGGACGAAGGTCGCTTTTTGATACAAGCAATTCCATATTATGATGCCAATCAACGAATATATGAATCAGATAAGGCGACAGAAAGAACCGTGATGAACGAAGTTGATAAACTTAAAAAAGGAGACATTGAAGATTGGTTGATAGAATCGGTTAAAAACAGCGAGTTGCGTTCTTATGAAATGATGTTGGAAAATCCAAGCAGCAAAATCTTATTGTTGAATCAAATTTTTGCGTATCAGTTGCCACCGGATTATTATGCGTCCATACCGGATAAAATGGCAAAATTGTCAAAAGAAGACATTCAGCGGGTTGCCCAAAAGTATTTGAATGAAGATCATCTGATGGTATCCATCGATATTGGTACCCCAAAAAAAGATAAACTGAAAAAGCCGGACATCAAACCCATCGACCAGCCTAAAGGACAAACTTCTGCTTATGCCGAATATTTGAAAGCCATTCCTGTGCAGGAATTGCCCGAAGTATATAATAATATGGATGATGTAACAACTGTGGAAATGTATGATAAAGTGAGATTGCACTATACGGTCAATCCCTTGAATGATTATTTCTCCATCACTATGAAATATGGAGTTGGAACACAAAAAATGCCTAAACTCGGATACGCGGCTGAATTGATGAACTCGGCGGGCATCATGCCTTTTGATGATCCGCAGGATGTCCGCAGACAATTCAGCGAACTTAATGCAAGCTGTACATATAGGGCAACCGATGATTATTTCTACATCACACTGATAGGCCTGGAATCTAATTTAGAGGATATTTGTCGGCTGATGACCCGGCAAACTTTGATGCCTAAGTTAGATGAAAAACAGTTGAATCGTGTCGTAGGTATGGAAATATCCGATCGTTTTATCTCCGAAAAGAAAAGTACGGATGTTTTGAGCAGTGCGCTTTTAGACTATGTGTTGTATAAAGATAAGTCAGACTATATCGACCGGCTCTCCTTGAAGGATGTCTATTTCTTAACCATCAGCGAGTTGACCGGAGAAATTGTACGGGCAACAGATTATGAGTTGGATATCCACTATGTGGGGAAACGTCCCGTAGAGGAAGTTGCCGAGGTGTTGAAAGCTAAACTTCCCCTGAAAGAGGGGGTGAAGAAAGGGGAGTCGCCGCTTGTGATGGACAAGGTAATCTATGATAAACAGACGATTTATTTTCTTCCTAATAAAGATGCCCAGCAGGCAAAAATCTATTTTTATATAGATGGATTTAACTACGCTATTGCCGATGATGTAACCATTGATGCGTTCAATCAGTACTTTAGCGGTGGGTTTAATGGTTTGGTTATGCAAGAAATCCGTGAAAACAACTCCATGGCTTATGCGGCTGTGGGACGTCTTGTTACACCACCTATTCAACAAAAACAAACACATTTTATCGGATACGTAGGTACGCAGCCTGATAAGGTTGCAGGAGCAGTGGACTTGTATATGTCATTGTTGCAAGATATGCCCGAGTATCCCGAGCGATTAGATAATATCAAAACTTATTTGAAGCAGACTGCTTTGAGTAAGAAACCGACTTTCAGATCTAAAAGTACATTGTTCAGCAACTGGAATCTGTTAGGATATCAGGATGATCCCGCCAAGGTCAATATGGAAAAAATTGAAAACCTGAGCTTCGAGCAGATTAAAGACTTCTATCAAACTCAGATCAAGAATAAACCTGTCACAATCATTATTTTTGGTGATCCGAAATTGATAGATCTGAAAACGATAAAATCCAAACACGGAAAAATCAACAAACTTGGCAACAGCACTTTGTTTAGTAAGTTGAGTATGTAATTAGGGACGTCGCAAAACCACCTCTACATTCTCCGGTAAACGCCCTGCTTGCCTCAAGGAATGCAGGTTGTGATGTTTAATCCGTTGATCGATGGGTGATAATCTTTGCTGTTGAAGCTTATGAACAGGTAGTTTGAAACTGTTGGAAGCATTTAACCCTTTGATTTTTGCCTGATTCCCGGTTTGGATATTTTCAGGTTGTTGTTTCGTTGCATCTGTATATCCCAATACCCCTATAAATGTACCTGAAACTTCGGAACCAAAACGATTTCTGAAATTGTATACTATGGTGTAAACACTATCTGCTTTGGAAACCTTCATGTCTCCGGATTTAATTTTCAAAGCACCATCACCTCCGACATAAGGCTTATACGAATGAATAGAGTCGCTCAGATACCAACTGCCGCCTAAATTGTTCTTTGAAATAAAACCAGGTACAAGAGTAAAGGGTTGATAGTTTTTCGTTATCTCGTATGTGCCGGATGGAATTGAATCTTTAGCAGATAAGTTTGAGTTGAGTTCTATTTTCAGCAGATCATCAATTACAACGCTGTCTTCTTTCAATTCTGTTGCGTTATATAAGTATAATTCAATATTGTTTGCAATCCCTTCTCCATAGTAATCGCCATAATAAATGAATTCTCCTTCAGCTAAAATTGACTCCAAAATTTCCGCTTTGGGTTTGTTGTCTTCAATTGTCACTTCTCCTTCATATGTAAAACGGATAACTTCATCCGTATGCAATTGCAAAGTACCTTCTATAAAATAAATATCACCCTGTCTCTCAACTTCGTAATAACCACCCGTGACCAGGGAAATCAATATCTTTTCTTTACTGACAATTTCCATCAAATGACTTCCGACAATACTGAAATCATCCTTATCCTCATGTTCTATAACTTCTCCCGGCTCGAAACCCTGTGGCTGAGGGTCTTCGTAAATAAAATATTCACCTGTGCTCAACCTGTTTGTAATATTTAAGGGCAGATTAAAATCTAAGTATAAAATATGACCTGTTCCTTCAATTTTTCCCTCATTATTGATATGAAAACTGTTTTCCATCAGATACATATCAAATGCATTGAGATCAATATCATACCAATCTCCCCAATAACCGGTCAAACTTCCTGTGAAGGTGAATGTTTGCTGACTGACTGTAACGGTGCAACTGTGTGTCTTGCCGCCTGTGCTGATGGTGATGCTTGATGTACCGGCTTTTAGGGCTTTGACAATTACTTTTTTAGTAAGTGTGTGTTTGGAAGAAGCTGATTCATCATTGTCGTCATCATCATTTATTTCCGTAAATTCAAATATCCCACTCTTGTCTGTCAGCCACTCTATCGGAAATTCAGCGATGTCACCCGTATATTGAATGGTGCAGGTCAACGTATCCGACAAACCCACATTGATATCCAAGGATTCTTTGTCAAATGATATACTCGTAATTTCATCCTTCTCGCAGGAAGTAAAGGTTAAAACACCGGCCAAAACCAATAGTGCTATTTTGTAAATTGAAGTCTGTTTCATTTTGATGAAAAAAATTAAATGGCAAAGGTAGTGTAATTTTTTGAGAACAAAGACAAAAGACAAATTAACTAAGAACGGACTAAGAACGAAGAACTAAGAACGATGAACTAAAAATTGAACTCGCGACCCCGGAACCCGGAACCCGGAACACACTAACTTCCCTAACTTCCCTAACTTCTTTAACTTCTCTAACTTCTTTAATTTCCTAACTACCAACTACTATCTACTAACTACTTAAGTAAACTCCTTTTCTTCGTCTTCTTCAAAACAACATCAGTTAAACAGTTGAAAATTAAAAAAATATGCATACATTTACAGCGGTAAAAAAACTGTTGTAATTACTTATAGAATATTAACTAACCTGCACGCATTATTTCCCTTAACCGGCAATAATATGTGCCCACAAAAACAATACTCATATGAAAAGAAAAACTACATTATCTATTCTTGCTGCCCTTGTACTGTTGACAGCAAGTGCTATGCAGGCACAGGTTACGGTAAGCACCTACGCCGGCAGTATTCGTGGATATCAAAATGGCAGTTTATTGGAAGCCAAGTTTACCAACCTGGAAGCTCTCTTTTTTAATGGAAACGACCTTTATGTGTCAGATTATAACAACAATGCTATACGGATAATAACTCCTGACGGCATGGTGAACATCTTAGCGTTAGTCAATCGTCCCATTCAGATGACATTAGCAGATGATATGCTCTATGTAATACAAGGTGAAAGCTCACATAATCAAAATCGAATAAACCGGGTTAGTATGAAAACAGGTGCAGTTACCCTGATGTACGAATACGGGGTCTATAATCACAGCAAAGGATTATGCAGCGATGCTGATGGTAATTTATATGTAAGTGAAGATCATTCGGTGTATAAAATTATAACCGCGACCGGTGAGAGAATCCTATTCGCAGGTGGTGGTGGCACTACATTCGGCTTCGTGGACGGAACAGGTAGCGAAGCTCGGTTTATGTGGCCCGGACATATGGTGATAGATACTTCCGGTAATATCTATATGGCGGAGGGAGGTAACCATGCTGTGCGGAAAATAACCCCTACCGGAGTAGTAACCACTGTAGCAGGTGGTACCGAAGGCAATGTGGACGGTATAGGAACAGCGGCAAGCTTCAATGTGCCTCATGGAATAACTATTGGTCCCGACGGACATTTATATGTCAGTGATATGGCTAGCCATACCATACGGAAAATTACATTGCCGGAAGGAGTGGTTACCACCATTGCCGGCATAGCCGGAACAATAGGTAATGACAATGGCAGCGGATCAAATGCTACATTCAGAGTTCCTCATGGATTGGCATTTGATGCATTCGGCAATCTATACGTAGCCGATCAAGGTAACTATCAAATTCGTAAGATATCTTTTGCTCCCACAAGCGTTTCTACCGCTGCTTCGGATAAGGAGTATCACCTAACTACCAAAGAGGGGGAGATAGGTATTAGCTTGTCAGGCAAGATGTATGTGCAGGTTTATTCGCTTGTAGGTGCCAGCATATATAATGGTACGTTATCCGCCGGAAGTCATCAGATACCTGCCAAGCAGGGTATATATATGGTAAAAGTAAACGGCACAACGGAAAAGGTGGTGGTAAGGTAGGATTAAGCTTGGCTGTTGAATTGAGAATAAAGAGCAAAGACAAATTAACTAAGAACTAAAAACTAAGAACTAAAAACGATGAACCGAACCCGGAACGCGCAACACGGACCCCCCTAACTTCTCTAACTACTAACTACTAAAAATAACTTCCCAATATAACTTCGCTCTTTGCTCTTTACAAAATTTCACGTAAATTTGGCGTTTCTTTTTTACGCCATATGTTCAAACACTATATACTCACATTTTTTATTTTCATTAGCGTAGGCTTATGGGCGCAGCAGGTCTCCGTAACCGGCGTGGTAGTCGATGATGCAGGAGATGGAGTCATAGGTGCTACTGTAGTTGTGAAAGGCAACGAACAGCATGGTACCATTACGGATATAGATGGAAAATTCAGCTTGCAAGTGCCCGATTTGCAGGTTACGCTTGTGTTTTCTTATGTGGGGATGAAAAGTGTGGAACTCAAAGCAGCTCCTCAAATGCGGGCAGTGCTTAGTCCTGATGCCACAGAACTGGAGGAAGTTGTGGTAACCGGTATTCTTAAAATGGATAAAAGACTTTTCACCGGTGCTACGGATAAATTAGATGCCGAAAAGACTAAAATTGACGGTATCACAGATGTTAGTCGTGCACTGGAAGGTCGCTCTGCAGGTGTTTCCGTGCAAAATGTTTCCGGTACTTTCGGAACAGCCCCTAAAATTCGGGTTCGGGGCGCTACTTCTATTTATGGCAATTCCAAGCCTTTGTGGGTGGTTGACGGCGTTATCATGGAAGATGCGATAGATGTATCAAGTGATGAATTGTCGTCCGGTAATGCTGAAACATTGATATCATCAGCGATTGCAGGGATCAATGCGGATGATATAGAGAGTTTCCAGATTTTAAAAGACGGTTCGGCTACCTCCATATACGGTGCTCGTGCCATGGCCGGAGTGGTGGTGATTACGACCAAAAAAGGTAAAGCAGGAGTTAACCGCATCAATTATACGGGAGAATTTACTTCCCGCCTGGTTCCTTCTTACAGCGACTTTAACATCTCTAACTCTCAACAACAAATGGGCATTTATCAAGAGATGGAACGCAAAGGATGGCTGGAATTTGCTTCTGTGGCGGCTGCCTCCAACAGCGGCGTTTATGGTAAAATGTATCAGTTGATCAATCAATATGAAAACGGACAATATGGACTGGAAAATTCGGAAGCTGCCAGAAATGCCTACTTGCGCGAAGCTGAATTTAGAAATACGGATTGGTTTAAGTTGTTGTTTAATAGTAGCTTGACACAGAATCATGCCGTCAGCATTTCATCCGGGACAGATAAGGCTAATTTTTATGCCTCATTGTCGGTCTTTGATGATCCGGGCTGGACGAAAGCCTCAGATGTACAGCGTTATACCGCCAATGTCAATGCCTTATATAAAATATCCGACAAGCTTTCTATCAGTTTGCTGACCAATGGAGCTTACCGTTCACAAAAAGCCCCTGGCACCTTGAGTCAGGATGTGGACGTGGTTCGTGGAGAAGTGAAGCGTGATTTTGACATCAATCCCTACAGTTTTGCACTGAATTCCTCGCGCACCTTGGACCCCAAGGAGTTTTATACCCGTAATTATGCTCCTTTTAATATATTTCATGAGTTGGAAAATAATTACATTGACCTGAGTGTGACGGATCTAAAATTTCAATCAGAGTTGAATTGGAAAGTGCTCAGGGGGTTGGAGGCCAATGTGCTGGCAGCGATCAAATACCAGACTTCTTCACAAGAGCATCACATCAAAGACCATTCAAACCAGGCAGAAGCCTATCGCGCCGGTGTTTTCCCCGAAGATGCTACCATCGCTGAGCGCAATCCTTTGTTATATACCGACCCCGACAATCCGAATGCACTTCCAGTTTCCATCTTGCCGGAAGGCGGAATTTACAACCGGACTGCATACAGCATGAAAGGAGTTGATTTCAGGGCTTCCCTCAATTATAACGGTACGATAGAAGATACGCATATCATTAATTTATTTGGTGGAATGGAGACGGGTTTGGTGGACAGACAACGTACCTGGTTTCGTGGGTGGGGTTATCAATATGATAGTGGCGGTATCCCTTTTTATGATCCGGATGTGTTCAAGCAAGGGAAAGAAGAAAATGCCGATTATTACACGAATGTAGCTACTTATACGCGCGATGTGGCATTTTTCGCATCAGCCACTTATTCTTATTTGGGAAGATATACTTTGAATGGAACGGGACGCTACGAAGGCTCGAATAAGTTGGGAAGATCAAGGGCAGCGCGGTGGTTGCCAACATGGAATGTGGCCGCTGCATGGAATGCCCACGAAGAAGAATGGTTTGGCGAGTATCTTGGCTCTGTCTTGTCCTTTGGGGCATTGAAAGCTTCATATTCTCTGACGGCTGACAGGGGACCGGCCTTCGTGACCAACTCGCTGGCTGTATTTAAAAGCTATACACCTTGGCGACCTACCGCAGGCGTTTCGGAATCAGGAATTTATATAGAAGATTTGGAAAATAGCGAGCTGACCTATGAAAAGAAACATGAACTGAATATTGGTGCTTCCCTCGGATTTTTGAAAAACAGGATCAATCTTGAAACTGATTTTTATGTGCGCCGGAATTTCGATTTGATTGGGTTGATTTATACGCAAGGTGCAGGTGGACAAATCGCCAAATATGCCAATGTGGCGTCCATGCAATCTCATGGGGTGGAATTGACGATATCGACCAGAAACATAGAAAACCAACATTTTAAATGGCATACGGATTTTATCTTTTCTGATGCCGTCAATAGAATTACCGATCTGGATTCCCGCTCCAACGTGATACAGTTGATTTCCGGATCGGGTTATGCCAAAAAAGGCTATCCCGTCAGGTCTTTGTTCTCCATACCTTTTGCAGGCCTGAACGAAGAAGGACTGCCTACTTTCATCAATGAAGATGAAGAGCAAACTCTGACTGATTTGAATTTTCAAGAGTTTGAAAAGTTGGGTTTCTTAAAATATGAAGGTCCGACCGACCCCACCATCACCGGTAGTTTGGGAAATAATTTCAGTTGGAAGGGCTTGAAGTTGAATATTTTTATCACTTATTCCTTCGGCAACAAAGTGCGTCTCAATCCTGTTTTCTCTGCCCGCTATTCAGATTTGAGTGCTATGCCTAAAGAATTCAAAAATCGTTGGATGTTACCTGGTGATGAAACTTCTACGAATATCCCGGTCATAGCGAGTATGCGACAAAATAGGAAATATGCCGATTTGAGCTATGCCTATAATGCCTATAATTATTCGGATATACGTGTGGCTGACGGTGGATTTATCCGCTTGAAAGAAATATCATTAGCCTATGATTTACCCAAAAGCTGGATCAGCTTGCTAAGTGTGCAAAACGCACAAGTCAAGTTGCAGGCTACCAATCTATTGCTTTTGTATGCCGATAGAAAACTAAACGGACAGGACCCTGAGTTTTTCAACAGCGGAGGTGTGGCTACTCCCATGCCCAAACAGTTGACCTTTACCTTGCGGTTCGGCTTATAATGAAAGAGTATTAAGATGAAGTGGAAAATATACATATTGTTGTTAGTGGTGCTGAGCATTGGCTTTGCTTCTTGTGAGCAGTTTCTGGATACGTTGCCCGACAACAGAACACAGATTGACACAGAAAAGAAGATCAATCAATTGCTGGTATCAGCTTATCCTGGAGCGAACTATGCGGTTTTGGCGGAACTAAGCTCAGATAATTTTGTAGACAACAATGCTATTTTGCCGGTACAACTGTCTGCTTACGAACGCATGCACGATGAGATTTTTGCATGGGAACCGGTGACTTCTTCCACGGCTCAAGATAGTCCGTCTTATGTTTGGGAAAGTTGCTATGCCGCTATTGCCACTGCCAATCAAGTTCTGGAAGCCATAGCCGAACTAACGGAACAAGATGCAAGCCTGGATTTGTCGGCACAAAAGGGTGAAGCACTTTTATGTCGCGCCTACAATCATTTTATCCTGGTCAATATTTTTGCTCAGGCTTATAAAGATAAAGAACGCAGTCAGGAAGATCTCGGTATTCCCTATGTAACACAGCCGGAAACCGTTGTAAGTGGCGACTATAAACGTGAGTCGGTGCAAGAGGTTTATGCGAAAATTGAAGAAGATCTGGAAGCAGGTTTGGTGTTAATCTCCGACCATCACTACACAGTTCCTAAATATCATTTCAATACAAAAGCGGCCAATGCTTTTGCTGCCCGTTTTTATTTGTATAAAAGAGATTATCAAAAAGTGGTGCAATATGCCAATAAAGTCTTGGGTGCCAATCCTATCAACTTGATGAGGAAATGGGATGTTGATTATGATAATGTTGATGCCATCATCTATGATTATGTCAGCATCAATCAGGCAGCCAATTTTTTGCTATTACCTACAAGTTCTTTGTTTGGTAGAATTTACGGAAATCGCTATGGACATAATTACGATGCCATGTGGGGTTCAACTTATGGAAGTGGTCCAACCTGGTCAACAGTTCTTCCTGCATTTGATGGAAAATTATACATCAGTGTGCAACAGGATTATGGCGTTTTCTTCCCCAAAGCATCTGAAATGTTTGAATATACGGACAAGGTCGCCGGTATTGGCTTTACACACATTGTTCGTGCGGAGTTTACAGCGGAAGAAACCTTGTTGTGCCGGGCAGAAGCTCTGATTTATCTGAATCGCATCAGTGAAGCCATTGCTGATTTGCAGGTGTGGAATAGTTCGCATTTGGCTCCTGAGGAGTTAACCCTGGACGTCATCAATAATTTCTACAAGCCCAATAATATATTGTTTGTAAAGGGTTTGAGAAATACCAAAATGAGCAATCAGTTTAAAATAACTGCTGAACAATTGCCTTTGATTCATTGCGTGTTGCATTTCAGACGAATAGAAACCATGTTCGACGGATACAGGTGGTTTGATATCAAACGCTATGGCATTGAGATTACGCATAATATCGATGGAAAAGGTCTTCAACGACTCTCATTTGATGATGAACGGCGTGCCATTCAATTGCCGCAAGAGGTAATCAGTGCCGGCATGGAATCCAATCCGAGAACAATGGATGCGCAATCATCGGAAATGTATGAAAAATTTAAAAACTAAGATTTTCAATGTAGAATTATAATGAATATAAAAACTTTTATCAAATATACTGCTCTTTCGTTAATCGCATTACTCCTGTGGGCTTGTGCCGATGATGAACATTTCACTGCCAGCATCTTCGACATAGAAGACCAGTTGGATGAGAGTGCAGCAAGTTATGCCTTTGACTCCTGGCTGAATGAAAATTATTTGAAGCCTTACAACTTAGATTTCAGATACAGGATGGAGGATGTGGGTTCGGACATGAGTTATAATTTGGTGCCGGTCTCCTTTGAAAAAGCTCAGGAAATGGCGAGGTTGGTCAAGTATTTATGGTTTGATGTGTATGGTACGGTGGTCGGACCGGAATTCCTGAAAGAAAATGGTCCCCGCATCATTCATCTGATTGGGTCGCCTGCTTATAATCCCATGTCGGGTACCATGTTGTTGGGAACTGCTGAGGGTGGTTTGAAAGTGACCTTATTCCGCTGCAATGAGTTGGATTCTACGGATGTGGATAAAATGAATGAGTATTATTTCAAGACCATGCACCATGAGTTTGCGCATATCCTGCATCAGAAAAGAAATTATCCCGTGGAATTCGGATTGATCTCACAAGGGAAGTATAATCCGCTCGGATGGCAGTATCGCACTGCTTCCGAAGCTGCAAGTATGGGTTTTGTATCGCCCTATGCCGGCAGTCAGAACCGCGAAGATTTTGTCGAGATTATTGCCAATTATTTGGTGAAAACAGATGCACAGTGGAATGAGATTTTAACCATGGCAGCTAATCCGGGATTGGATTATTACGGTGAAGAATTACCGGATGACGGCATTGATGGAAAAGTATTGATCTTGCAAAAACTGGAAATTGTCAAGAAATGGTTACGAGACTCCTGGAATATTGATATTGATGAACTGAGGGGTGAGATTATGAGGAGGCAGAATGAGATGTAAAAAACTAAGAACTAAGAACGAATAACTAAGAATAAAGAATAAAGAGCAAAGAACAAAGACTTAACGCGACCCCCGTACCCGCAACTCGGAACTCGGAACTCGGAACTTCCCTAACTTCTTTAACTTCATAACTACTAACTACTAACTACTAACTACTTTAACTTCCATAACTTCCATAACTTCTATAACTTCTATAATAATCATCGTGATTCCGAAACAAAACAATAAAATATCAATCAACTCAAGCATATTATTGCTGCTAAGCGTATTATTTCTTTTTACAGGTTGTTGGAAGGAGGAAATCGATATCTTTCCAAATTCTCCGGCTGAGCGTTTGAATCAGGCAATGAGTACGTATGAAAGCGTATTGACATCGGCTGAAAATGGGTGGAAAATGGAGTATTATGCCAATACACAAGGTGGTGGCTATACTTTGTTAATGAAGTTTGATGCTTCCGGCTTGGTCACCATTGCTTCAAGAAGTATATTGACGAAAAATGCTGCCTACGAGCAGGATAGTTCTTTATATGAAGTTATTGCCGACAACGGTCCGGTGCTCACTTTCAATACTTTCAATAAAGTGTTGCACGTGTTTTCTAATCCTGAACATCCGGAAATACTTGATCCATATAAGGGAGACCTTACCGGTCATGGCTGGCAGGGTGATTATGAATTCATCATCAAGGAAGCAGTGGAAGATACGGTGTGGTTGAAGGGCAAAAAATATGGTGCTGAAATTATCATGACCAAATTATCACCTGAAATTCAATGGCAATCTTATTTAGATGAGGTGGGTGATTTGGACAAGATGCTGTTTTACGTGGATATGCCTATGTCAAGATTAAAGGTTGATGATGTGTCTTATCGAATTTACAAGGGGAGATTTCATGTGTTTGAAATTAAAAAAACCGATAAGGAATCTCAACAAATTCCTTTTATAGTAACTTCCACCGGTATTCAATTCTATCAGCCAATTGAACTCAATGGTGTTGTGTTCAGGAACTTTGAGTTGAATTTGACAAAAACTAAATTAGTCAGCGTAGAGCATTCGGACTACGCCGTCCGCTGTACCGATGATCTGGCTGAATTTATTCAAAATAACACCAAGGAATTTTCCTGGCAATTCATTCCCGAACTTTCGGGTAATAATTTCAAAAACTTGTATAACAGAATTTCTAATGCTGTAGCAACCGCGTATGAAGGCGAACAACTTGCTTTGAATTTCGAATACAGTACAGAAGCAAATTCTTTTGTGTTAGTTGTCAGTTATTTGAAAGATAATGAGAAAGTAAAAGGGTCATTGAATTTGAATATAGCATTTGATGAACAAGATGTTTTGTCCATTAGTTATGCTAATTTAGGGGATGATACCGGTTTGCAGTTTTATAATGAGATAGATGGTTTGGATGAATTGGTATCAGCTCTTACTGCTGATTTCGAGTTGAGTACGGGTTCAAAATTAAATCCGTGGTTGATGAAATGTGAAAACTTGAACGACAATACTTCTTTTTTCCGGTTGGAAAGGCAGGTCAAAAACTGATTTTTACTCTTCCTCACTTTTATCATTCAAATCCTTGATTCTGATTCCCAATCTGATTTTATTTTCAATCTTCACGTGTTCGTCATTGAAAAGGTATTTCTTCAATCTTGATATGGAGTTATACAAGGCTGTTTCTTTCGATTGTATATTTTCAACCTGCCATATCAATCTGATGATTTCTTCGCGTGGAACAAATTTTCCTTTATTCCGGCAAAGTAAATTCAATACCGAAGAATCAATGGGACTTAAATGAATGTCACCTTTGCTGAATTTTAATGATTGTTCATCAGGGAAAAATTGAAAGCGACCAATGCGGAAATGATTATCGGCGGCAGATGTAAGCGTTTCAACTTCGATCATCTTATTGATGCGCAATAATAATTCAACCAGACGATATGGTTTCCTGACATAATCGCTGTTTGCAATGCCGAAACCTGTTTCATAATCTTCGTTGCCATCTCGTGAGGTCGTAAAAATAATGGGCACATCACTGATTTGCCTGATTTGCCTTGCAATTTCAAAACCATCAATGCTGCAGTTCAAAACTACATCAAGCGTTACCAGATCGGGCTGAAAACGCTGGAATTCTGCCACCGCTTCATCTCCGTTGCTAACGTAATTTACTTCGTGTTTTTGCATTTCAAGGAAGCCGATCAAAGCGGTTCCTAAATTTAAATCATCTTCTACGACTAATATTTTCTTCATACCGATTACTATTTCTATTTGTAAGGTAATAATACTTCAAAGGTTGATCCGACATGGAGTTCACTGCTGACACTGATTGAACCGCCATGCTTTTCTATGATGGTTTTTACATAATTCAGTCCGATACCAAATCCTGAAACTTTGGAATGATTGTCAACACGTGAATATTTCTCAAATAGATGCTCAATTTTATCAGCAGGAATTCCAATGCCTTGATCTTTGAATGCTAAAATGACATTTGACTTATTCATACGGATGCTGATATTGACGATGGCATCTCTGTCAGAATATTTAATGGCGTTATCGATCAAGTTTGCAAAGCATTGAGTAAGCATGATGCTATCGCCTTGAACTATGATTGTTTCAGATTCAAAATCGGTGTGGATGCTGACACGTTTAACAGGAGAAGATACAAAGCGATTTTTCAGATCCATGATGATATGAACCAAATTGACCGGTTGTTTGTTCAGCACAAGCAATCCTTCTTCTTCCCGGGCTAACCCAACCAACATGCTGATGGTACCGTTCATTTCAGTCAGTGCGTTGAGGGAGTTGTGCAGCATCATGTCACGCATGCCCGTATTGCTGAAAATATCAGGGTCTTGAAGTCCGTCCAGATTGACAGTCAGACTGGCCACCGGACGCTTCAATTCATGTGCGATATTGCTTAAAAATTCATTTTTGAATCTTACTAATTTTTTTTGTTTGGAAAGTGTGAGGAATAGGATTCTGAAAGCCAATAAGGCGATGATGGAAAAAATGATGGAACCCAACAACATCAAGCCCATACGCTTGATGATTTCAGAAAAGGGGTTGATTAAAATCAATTTCAAGGCTTCTTTGTTTTCGAAATCCAGGGGATAAGGCTGGGAAGGAATGAGAAAAAATGACGATTTAGACAGTTCTCTTGAGCTTGCTATAACTGTTTGATCCTCAGTTGCTATTAATTGAATAACAAATTCAGAAGCTATATTTCTTTCATGGAGGATTTGATTGGTGATGCTATCTATTTTTTGTAAATTAATTGGAATAAATGTACTTATATAGGCATGCATGACGATATCAAGCTTGTTTAAGATGCTTTCTTCATCTTCAGATCCCTCACTCAAATTAAAATCAATAACGTCAATATCATCGGTGAGGTCCATATTCTCGTTTTCATCATTCACAGTGCTAAGAAGATAAGTGTTGTTTCTTTGATTTAAATCAGCTCTAAACGCTTCTTTTAAAATGGTATCCGATTCTCGTATCAATGCAAGTCGTACCGTTTGAAAATAATCGTAAACCAAATAGGCTTGTGCACATAAAATCAATATTATGGATGCTATAACAATGTAGGATATGGTTTTGGTTGGTGTGGACATGTGTTTTTTTGTACTAAATATATGTACGATATCTGAATCGTTTCACAAAGATAAACTATTTCTATCAAAATTTCATCAAATTTTTCCCATTTAAGACAGCTAAGAAAGAATTGGTGAAATTTTGAGCATTTTTAATCAAATGAAAATCACTAACATTGCATATCAAAATAAATGTTTAATTCAATTAAAATTTTGCAATTATGAAAACTATTAATGAAAACAACTTCAATTCCATGACTATCGAACAAATGAATGAAACAAAAGGTGGTTATTATTATATAATAATTACTTATCCAAATGGAAAAAAAGTAAGAATTCGGGTAGGATAATTATTTGTACATTTGAAGTCTGATAGGATTTATAATAAAACCTGCTAAAAAATTTCATTAAAGTTCACTGCTGAAGCATTTTTTTTGCGACAGCCCACATGTTTATATCCACTACATGGCAAAATTTCCCTTTTACCATCAGCATGATCAAATGGATTGCGGTCCTACTTGTTTGCGCATGATTGCAGCCCATTATGGTAAACGTTTTTCATTGGAGGAATTGCGCGAAAAATCTCATTTTACCCGGGGAGGTGTGTCGCTGTTGGGTATCAGTGAAGCAGCCAGCAATTTGGGGTTCCGCACTTTGGGTGTATATGTGGGATTTGAAGAGTTGAAAACCAAAGCTCCTCTACCTTGCATTGTTTATTGGAACCAACAACATTTTGTGGTGGTTTATGACATCAAGACCATCAAGGGGGAAGATTATGTATATGTAGCCGACCCTGGCGCGGGGGCACTCAAATATACCAAAGAAGAATTTTGTCATTCCTGGCTCAGTACCCGTAAGGATGGAGCGGACGTAGGAATCGCATTGCTGTTGGAGCCAATGCCTGATTTTTATGATCAGAAGGATGTTGAAAAAAAAAAGCTCGTGGACTCTCTTTCCTCTTTTCATATCTAAAACCTTATAGAAAACTAATATTTCAATTGTTCCTAGGACTGTTCTTTGGCAGTCTGTTACAGCTTTTATTACCTTTTCTTACACAGTCCATTGTCGATTTTGGTATATCGGCACAAAATATTCATTACATCTATTTAGTACTTATTGCTCAGTTAGTGCTGATTTTCAGCGCTTCAACCGTAGATTTTATCAGGGGCTGGATATTGTTACACATTGGTACACGGGTCAATATTTCCCTGATTTCCGACTACTTAGCTAAATTGATGCGCTTGCCCATGGGCTATTTTGATAAAAAAATGACCGGTGACTTATTGCAACGCATGGGTGATCATACGCGCATACAGGACTATCTGACAAACTCCACTCTTAATGTGCTTTTTGGCATGTTTAATATCGTCATATTTACATTGATTTTGCTGTTTTATAATGTGACGATTTTTTTGATTTTTGTGGTTGGGAGTGTTTTGTATTTTAGTTGGGTGAGCCTTTTTATGGATAAGCGTGCCACTTTGGATCATAAAAATTTCGCACAACAAGCTGCCAATCAAAGTAATGTTATTCAGTTGATTACGGGCATGCAGGAAATTAAATTGAATGCTTGTGAGCAACAAAAAAGATGGGAATGGGAGCGCATTCAAGCCAAGCTTTTTAAGTTACGTATCAAAGGCTTGGCACTCAGTCAGTACCAGGATTCCGGTGCTATTTTTATCAATCAGACTAAAAACGTAATTATCACGGCATTGGTAGCTAAGTTTGTCATAGACGGACAAATGACTTTGGGGATGATGTTGTCGGTGCAATATATTCTCGGACAGCTAAATAGTCCCATCGACCATTTGATCCATTTTTACCGTGAATCGCAAGATGCCAAACTGAGTATGGAAAGATTGAGTGAGGTGCATGATAAACCTGCTGAAGGTGAAAACGCCTCTGGTCCTCTGGTGGATGATATACCTGACCATCAGGATATTCACATCCGTAATATGAGTTTTGCATACGATACAACATCAGCAGGAAAACCGGTATTGAAAAATATTAATTTACACATTCCTGCGGGCAAGCAGACTGCCATCGTGGGCTTGAGTGGAAGTGGAAAGACCACACTTTTGAAGCTGCTGCTTGGCTTTTATCAACCTCAACATGGTGAAATTTTGTTGGGAGATAAAGCTCTGTCTACATACAATTATCGGGAATGGCGGAAAAAATGTGGTGTGGTGATGCAGGATGGATTTATCTTTACAGACAGTATAGCCGGAAATATTGCACCCGGAGAGGAAGAAATAGATAAAACACAATTGCTTCGTGCTGTTAACATCGCTAATATCAGAGAGTTTGTTGAATCCTTATCCTCTAAATATGACACTAAAATCGGCTCGGATGGATATGCAATCAGTCAGGGACAAAAGCAGCGTATTCTGATTGCCAGAGCGGTTTACAAACATCCGGCTTATTTGTTTTTCGACGAAGCTACGAATGCTTTGGATACACAGAATGAGAAAGTTATCATGAGTCATTTGGAGCAATTCTTTGAAGGAAGAACATCTGTAGTCATTGCACACAGATTAAGTACGGTAAAGAATGCCGATCAAATAGTAGTATTGGACAATGGAGAAATTGTGGAAATAGGAGATCATGCATCACTAACTAAAAAGAAAGGAGCTTATTATCATTTAGTTAAGAATCAATTGGAGTTGTAGATTATTATTTGTTTTCTTCTGAAAATGACTGATGAAGAACATGAAAAGGAAATAACGCAAAAGGTACGAGAGTAAAAGAAAAGGTAAAAATAAACGATATGACCCATAAACACGCAGATTTACCAAAACAATCAACGAATAGATCTTCTAAAAAGATGGAAGAAGGGAACATAGAACTACGCAGTCGGGAAGTACAAGAAATTCTTGCCCGTCCTCCTAAATCGTTGATAAGGTACGGTACATCAGTGATTTGTGGAGTTTTGTTAATTTTGATTGTTGGTAGCTTTTTCTTTGAATATCCTGATATTATCACCGGAGAGTTGGTCGTTACGGAAACACAACAGTTGTCAGATGCGGATGAATTTAAGCAAGATCAAATAACGGTGTATGCTGAGGTGCCGTCAGAAAGAGGTGGAAAAATCAAGCCCGGGCAAAAGGTAAATATTAAATTAGATGCCTATCCTTATTTAGAATTTGGAACACTACAAGGTTTAACGCATACAATTGAATATGTGCCCGACGGAAATTACTATTTAGTTGAAGTGCAAATCGTAGGAAATTTTACAACAAACAATCATAAAACAATATTTTTGGATGAAAGGACACCCGGTATAGTCGAAATTATAACGGATAATCGTAGTTTGATGGAAAGAATACTGCCTTTTTTGAAGAAATCTACCTGATTAATCTGTTAAATAAAGTTAATTTTTTGTAGAAATGGCAATTTTTTTGTCATTTCTTGATAAGTTTTTGCTCAAGCTTTGATGAAACTTTGATGAAAAAATCACAGACCCCTGTCTGTTTCATGGTTTTGGGTGTTTCCGAGTTCACGGGATCCGGGGTCGCGTGGTGCGAGTTCGCGGGTTAACACAGATTAGGGAGTTAATTTCAAAATAATAAATAAATTATGAACAAATAAATTGTCAGTTTTGCACATTTTGTATACTTTTGTGCCGAAATTTGTCATTATGCATAAATAAATGGGACTGTCTTAAAACAAATATTCAATTAAAAAACAGCAAGACACCGCTTTATGTAGAAGGCATAAATAGTAAAACATCATGAGTCATAATTTATTAAAAGGTAAAAAAGGGATTATTTTTGGTGCATTGAATGATATGTCTATCGCTTGGAAAGTGGCAGAAAGATGTGTTGAAGAAGGTGCTACCGTTAGTTTGTCGAATACGCCTTTTGCCATTCGTATGGGTAAGACGGAAGAATTGGCAGAAAAGCTCAATGCGAAGTTGATTCCTGCGGATGCGACCAAAGTTGAAGAGTTGGAGCGGGTTTTTGATGAATCCATGCAAGCCATGGGTGGAAAAATTGATTTTATGCTGCATTCTATCGGCATGTCTCCAAATGTTCGCAAAAAACGCACATACGATGATTTAGACTATCATATGCTCAGTCAGACTTTAGATATTTCTGCCATTTCTTTTCATAAAATGTTGCAGGTAGCTTATAAAAAAGACGCCATTAATGAATGGGGATCGGTGGTGGCTTTGACATACGGTGCTGCTCATCGTACCATGTATGGTTACAACGATATGGCAGATGCCAAAGCCATGTTAGAGTCCATTGCCAGAAGTTTTGGGTATATCTACGGTCGCAAACGTAATGTACGCATCAATACGATATCACAATCGCCGACTCTTACCACTGCCGGAAGCGGTATCAAAGGATTTGACAGCCTTATGGACTTTTCCGAGCGGATGTCGCCCCTCGGAAATGCAACTGCTGCTGAATGTGCAGACTATTGCATTGCTTTGTTCAGTGATTTGACAAAGAAAGTGACCATGCAAAATCTTTTTCACGATGGTGGCTATTCAAGCATGGGTATGAGCTACAGGGCGATGGAACAATACATCAAAAGTTTTGAAGGTATCAAAGATGAATACGGTAATATTATTTATGGTTAAAATCAGATTAACTTCATTTTTTTGTCTTGATACAAAAAAACGAAGCAAAAAAAAATCAAGACTGTGCCCGCTTCGCTCGAAAAATTAGCGCTCGAACAGCTAAATCGTCCAAACTCGCAA
>Ga0116172_10000037_pt1 | contig 139204 bp, 127 predicted proteins | sample AD_UKC083_MetaG_FD_89799 | JGI IMG/M metagenome (GOLD analysis project Ga0116172, IMG submission 89799) | Active sludge microbial communities of municipal wastewater-treating anaerobic digesters from USA - AD_UKC083_MetaG | ecosystem: Engineered > Bioreactor > Anaerobic > Digestate | place... | reverse complement strand
TCAACCAGTCATCGTGTGCATCAGTGCTATACCAAATCGAAGCACTTGCATTTCCTGTTATCGGATTATCTGTATACCTCTCCCAGGTTTTACCCGGACTACCACCGTTAATCACCTTCCATCGTGCCGGAGGAAAGGTTTCACCTTCAAAACCTTCGGATAAATATCCTTCTTCGAGGGGAGAACTTTTGACAAATTGTTTGGCTTTGAAACCAGACAGACCTGAAGCCGTTAAGACTTTGCCTATCTCTTTATTAGCATGGGCTTTCTTCGGTGCCTCTTGTCCTGTTGACCATGTTACCGTCAATAGCAACAAAACGATTGCAAGTAAATTTCTTTTCATGGGGATTAAGTATTAGTTAAACAAAAATTATTTTATAAGTCTATAGATATCAAACTACAAAGGTAAAAAATAATAGAATATTAAACAATATTAAAAGAATTTTTTATTTGTAATTTTTTTGCTTTGGGTTGCGAGCCCGAATATCGAAAGTAACGCAGCAGTTGGACAATACGAGACACCGCCGATTATTATCTTCCTTTTATTGATTCTCTTCATCATCGTCTTCATCAGCCGCTTCCAACTCAATCATCGACATATCTTTAGGAATCTTATCACCCACATTTACATTGATTTTTTTGATTTTTGCGGTAAACGGCATTTGAATGTGATTCATCATCTTCATTGCTTCTAAGATAAGCAATGGATCACCCTCCTGCACCACTTCCCCTTCTTTTACAAAAACTTCAATGATGGTCCCGGGAATAATAGATTGAATCTCATAAGGATTGGGATCAATCCATGGTTTTCTTTGATTATATTTAGTGGTCAACTTGGTCCGATACTTTCTTGCAGTAACGGCAAAATCCACCAAATCTTTATTTTTTTTCGCCATAATAATCTACTTAATCTACTTTGAATTTTTATTTCCTTTTATGAGAGTTCCTTTTGAAAAGATTACAATTCGGAACTCTCAAACAATTAAGAGGCTGTCTCAAAAAGAATATTCAGCTAAAAAACACTAAGGTATCTTAGAAGTGTCCAAATGCAAGGCGCTGAGATTGAATATCGAAAGTAACGCAGCAGTTGGACAATACGAGACACCACCATTAAAATGGTGGAATACCATGTTTTTTCTGCGGACGATGATCATCCTTGTTTTGGGAAACTTCCAAAGCATGCAACACCAAATCACGGGTTTCAGAAGGCTCAATCACTGCATCAATATAACCTTTAGCCGCAGCTACAAAGGGATTGGCAAATTTCTCAATATACTCTTCTACTTTTTGCTGACGCATGGCATCCTGATCTTCGGCTTCCATGATTTCTTTACGGAAAATGATATTCGCTGCTCCTTCCGGACCCATCACGGCAATTTCGGCACCGGGCCAAGCAAACATAAAGTCGGCACCCAAATGACGAGAGTTCATGGCAATATAGCCACCGCCGTAGGCTTTGCGAAGAATTACCGTAATTTTAGGAACGGTTGCCTCAGAATAAGCGTACAACATCTTTGCACCATGACGAATCACTCCGGCATGTTCTTGGTCCACTCCGGGTAGATAGCCCGGCATATCTTCCAAGGTCACAATGGGGATATTGAATGCGTCACAAAAACGAATAAAACGAGCAGCCTTGTCCGATGCGTCACAATCGAGCACACCGGCTAAATACATAGGCTGATTCGCAACAAAGCCGATGGTTTCACCATTCATCCGACCAAAACCAATCACAATATTAGGCGCCCATAATTCTTGCACTTCAATGAATTTCGACTCATCAGTCAGCGCATAAATCACATCACGTACATCATAAGGTTGTTTGGGGTCGGAAGGAATAATATTTTCAAGATTTTTGTTGAAAGTCGGTTTTTTGGGAGCTTTCTTTTCGGCTTTTTTCTGATTGCTGTGTGGAATCATGCCAATCAACTCCTTAATCTGATTCAGAGATTGAATTTCAGTTTGAGCATAAAAGTGTGCATTACCTGTAATTTCGGCATGTACGCGTGCTCCTCCCAAATCTTCCTGGGATATTTTTTCACCCAACACAGTTTCAATCACATTAGGTCCGGTAATAAACATCTTGGAGATATTCTCCACCACAAACACAAAGTCTGTCAACGCAGGAGAATAAACGGCACCTCCGGCACATGGACCCAAGATTACTGAAATTTGCGGAATAACCCCTGATGCCATGGTATTGCGGTAAAAAATTTCCCCATAACCTGCTAAAGCTCCGATACCCTCCTGAATACGGGCACCTCCCGAGTCATTGATACCGATGATGGGCACTTTCATTTTCAAGGCATGGTCCATAATTTTGGTGATCTTGCGGGCATGTTTCAAACCTAAGGAGCCACCCATCACGGTGAAGTCCTGCGCATATACACATACCGGTGCCCCGTTGATTGTGCCTGTTCCGGTGATAACACCATCTCCGGCCAATTCTTTCATATCCATACCGAAATTACGCTCCTCATGCTCCACAAACATATCATATTCATGAAACGAATTCACGTCCAACAAATATAACAGACGCGCACGAGCGGTCATTTTTCCCATCGCAGCCTGCTTTTCAATGGCTTTCTTTCCACCACCCATTTTTACCTGGGCTTTCTTTTGTCGCAATGCGATGACGTTTTTCTTTAATGTCATAAAAATACTGTTTTAATTAAACATAAATTTTTAGTGATTTATTTTAGTAGTTAGTAGTTAGTAGTTAGTAGGAAGTTAAAGAAGTTAAAGAAGTTAAAGAAGTTAGGGAAGTTAACGGGTTTTGAGTTCTGAGTTCTGAGTTTTGAGTTCATCGTTTTTAGTTTTTAGTTCTTCGTTCTTTTTATGATCTCTGCTTATACTTCTTATAAGTATCAAGCGTATTCCTAACGTACCGGATGGTTTCCGAAGGACCGAATTTCCCGTAACGCACCACTTCATCATTGTAATAATCCGGATCATTGGATTTCGAAAGGTAATATTCCACATGCTCAAACCAAATATGAGGATTTTTACCATATTTCTCTGCCAACGCCATGGCATCTAAAATATGTGCCGGACCGGAATTGTACGACGCTAAGATAAACTTTTTTCTTTCTTCCTGATTTTCAATTTTTCCGAACATCCTATTTAGACTCTTAATATACTGAACACTGGCTTCAATATTTTTTTCGGGATTAAAAATATTATCTTCATCCAGACCAAATATTGCGGCTGTACTCGGCATCAGTTGCATCAGTCCGGAAGCTCCTCTGTGCGAAACCTGTAAGGAATCAAAGTTTGACTCGTGAAATGCAACGGCAGCCAACAAACGCCAGTCCCAATTGATTTCCTCAGCATAAGTTTTAAAATAATCATCATAAGGAGAAACTGTTTCAAACGAAACTTTCGTGCGTTTTGCCCTAAAGTAGGGATTTTTAATTTTATACTTCTCGTACATGTGTGATTTAAACAATTCCGTCTTTGAATCTGCCTCCCAATGAGCAATCATCGTCTTCAGTACCTCATTTTTCCGGTTCACCAACCAGCCGTTTTTCTGGGGAAAACCAACCCGAATTCCACAATCGAGCCTTCGATGAAAATCCTTATATTGAACGGCAATTTTATGAGGTGCAAAGGTAAACTCAATTTTTCTTTGCAACACCATTTCTATAGCCTGGTCAATCGTCAAACTATCACTCAACAATTGAATGTCGATATCCCCTCCTATTTCCTTATTCAGATTGACTAACCGCTGATGATAAATGGAGTTTTCTATCACATGAACAGTTCTGCCTTTCAACTCGTTGATACTGCCGACGGCTTCACGTCCGACTTCCTGCACCAATACCATATAAGAATCTTCCTGATAGGCGACAAAATCAAATTTATGTTTCAAGGCTTTGGTTTCAAACATGTTGTATGCAATCAAATCCACACGTTTCTGCTTCAACATTTTCAACATTTCTGTTTCAGTCGCAGCCAAATGAACTTTTAAAGGAATTTCGTTGGCTTGAGCAAAGGCTTGCACCAACTCATAATCATACCCCATAATTTCCTCATCACTGTAATTAAAATAGGAAGATGCACCGTAAAGGGTAGCAACATGTAATGTATCGGAAATAATGTGGGTTTCAGATAACTGATCTCCGGATGAAAATACATCTGTAGTAAAATAATTCTTACAAGAGATCAGAAACAATAAAAAAGATAAAAATATTCTTACAAACATGATTCTTTAGGTTATGTTAATAATAAACTAAAAAAAGTGATAATTTTTTTAAGTAGGTGTAATGTTAGTTTGGTTTTTATTACATGCGTTCGGGGACATCAATGCCCAACAACGCCATGCTGTTTTTAATAACATCTGCCACAGTAGCAGACAACACGAGACGCAATCCTCTTAAATCAAGATTTTCCTCCCTAAGGATGGAGTAATCGTGATAAAACTGATTGTATTCTTTAACCAACTCGTAGGTAAAGTTGGCAATAACCGCAGGACTGAACTGATCGCCTGCTTCACGTACTATCGTAGGATACGATGCTAATAATTGAATTAAATTGGTTTCTTTTTCAGAAATTGGAACGTTTTCATTTACATTAATATTGTACGCAATACCTTGTTCCTCGGCTTTGCGCAAAACAGATTTTATCCGGGCATGGGTGTATTGAATAAAGGGACCGGTATTTCCGTTGAAATCAATTGATTCCTTGGGATTAAAAGTCATATTCTTTTTGGGATCTACTTTCAATATAAAATATTTCAAAGCTCCCATTCCAACCATGCGTGCTATATTTTCAATTTCTTCTTCCGAAGAAAGGTCTAATTTTCCTAATTCACGGGCTATTTCACGAGCAGTGTCTATCATTTCCGCAATCAAATCATCTGCATCCACCACGGTGCCTTCGCGACTTTTCATCTTTCCTTCGGGCAATTCAACCATACCGTAAGAAAAATGCAATAAGTCTTTGCCCCATTTAAATCCGAGCTTATCCAACAAAACAGCCAATACCTGAAAATGATAATTCTGCTCATTTCCAACCACATAAACCATTTTGCTGATATCATAATCGGCATAACGCAAAGCGGCAGTGCCAATATCCTGTGTCATATATACGGAAGTGCCGTCTGCACGCAACAACAGCTTTTCATCCAAGCCGTCTTCCGTCAAGTCAGCCCACACCGAACCGTCTTCTCTTTGGTAGAAAATACCTTTGGAGAGACCTTCCTCAACTTTGGATTTTCCGTCCAAATAAGTTTGAGACTCATAATATATCTTATCAAAATCAACCCCCAACTGCTTGTAAGTAACATCAAAACCATCGTAAACCCAAGCATTCATTTTTTCCCAAAGTTCATACACTTCAGGGTCATGATTTTCCCAAGCCACCAACATCTGCTGGGCTTGTTGGATCAAGGGAGCGGACTTCTTTGCCTCTTCTTCAGACATGCCCTTTGCCATCAGTGCTTCCACTTCAGCTTTATAGGCTTTATCAAACTTCACATAATACTTACCCACCAAATGATCACCTTTCAAGCCTGAAGTCTCGGGTGTTTCACCGTTTCCGAATAATTTCCAGGCTAACATGGATTTACAAATATGAATACCACGATCATTTACAATATTGGTTTTCACCACTTTCCAACCATTTGCCTTTTGAATTTCGGCAATGGAAAAGCCCAATAAATTATTGCGAATATGCCCGAGATGAAGAGGTTTGTTAGTGTTTGGAGAGGAGTATTCGACCATCATAATGGCAGAATTTCCATCATGATTGGTACCGAAGTTTTCGAGTTGACTAATCTTATTCAGTACTTTTATCCAGTACTTTTGGCTGATGGTGAGATTCAAAAAACCTTTGATTACATTAAATTTCACAATCAGGTCGTTGTTAGTCTGCAAATAGGCGCCTATTTCTTTGCCCGTATCTTCCGGAGATTTACGTGCAACTTTCACAAAAGGAAACACCACAACCGTCAAATCCCCTTCAAATTCTTTCCTCGTTTTTTGAATTTGTATCTGATGAAATTCAACCTCCAAAGAGTAAAGTTCTGATACAGCGCTCTTTACAATATGTTGGATTGTATTTTCTAAATACATAACACCTTATTTGGCGTGCAAAGATACAACTTTTTTAATTAACCAACTAAAAAGGAAGAATTTTCACAAAAAGGGGTAGATTCAAACAATAAATGCAACTAAATAAAATTTGACACCATAAACACTTAGTATCAGGACAATACAGGTTTTGATAAATATAATATCATCATAAAATCTTATTATTAACAAAATTTGATTATTTTTGCGAAGTGCTTTAACTTTAAGTTTTAAGTACCTATTGATATCTTATTCACTTATATTTAATAATCATTTTTAATATTATTATCGTATGAATAAATTAAAATCCTTATTTACTGTATTCTCAATTGTTGCAATGGCCTTATTTGTTTTCACCCATTGTAAAGACGAGAAACAATCAGAGTTGAATCTTGACTCATTTGATCAATTTGTTACGATGTCCGGTAAAGTAGTTTATAGTACCGGAGTGGACACTACTTCTACAGACTATACCATGGAAGTCATGAAACCGGCTGCAGGTCGAAAAGTCTTTGTAGAAGTTGCCTATGCGGACTACAAACCTGGTGCAGCAGGAACTAAAATCTTTGAAACTGAAACTGACGACACCGGAGAGTTTTCTATTGAAATTCCAACCACCCCTAATGGTCTTGCGGCCGCTACTACTACCATTAGGATGGAGGAATTCACAGATTTTTTCAACGAATATATAAAAATGGAAAATGGAAAGCCGGTCTTTAAGACGCGTCTCAGACGGTATCAATTACAATTTCCTCCTCTCCCCAGTTCGTTGAAACCGGGAGCATTTTCTTTCCCGGAGGCTTTAACTTACGGTTCGACGGAAATTGATATGGAAGATTATAACGAAAGGCTTACTTTGACAGGTAATGTACAACTCGCTTATGAATCTTCATATCGTACCGGGGCATACAGAGCCGCATCTTCGAGAACAGTTGAGTTGGAAGTGACTTATGATCCGGTGAGTCCGACACCTTTAACCGTTACTTATGGTGCAGCCACCGACGAAAATGGCAATTATTCAATCACCATACCCTTAAAATCATTTAAAGACGGGTTGCAAATCGACAAAGTGTCCATTAGGGGTATTGGACAAACAGAATATACCCACTACTCCGAACCCAACAAAACAAAACAATTATCCGGTGCATATGCAACCAATGATCTTGCAGGTTTTCCGATCAATTTAACCAATATTATTAAGGATATGCCCCATTCCTTAGGGCAGCAATTTTTAAAATTCACACCTGGTCATAATGATGGATTACCACAGGCTGAATTTGCACCTGCATCATGGACTGACGATCTTGCAGGCTGGGAGAAATATCCCGGTTTTGATGAGAAGGTTACCATTACGGGTACTTGTAAGATGGCAGCCGAAACAGGATTTGCCGTAGGCACTTACAAAACAAGGGTTCAGACCGTAAAGCTGAACATAACGGCATATGGTACTGCGGCGCCTAAAATTGTGTATGCTGCTACCAAATCCGATGGCTCGTTCAGTATAGATTTACCGGCTGTAAAATCAACAGATGCATATACAGTTGCATTACAAGCTCCGGAAGAAATTGAATTTTTACATTATAAGTCTGCCACCGAAACCATGACTTTGAAGGGCACGTACACCCTTTACAAAAATTTCAAAAAAGATGCAGCCCAATGGAATGAATTGGGAGATCATTATTATAAATTTACGCCAACCAGTGCACCAAAAACATGGCACAATGATTTAGCCGGATGGGTAAAGATAAAGGACCATAATTTAACAGCTACAGTTTCAGGTAAAGTTTATTTAACCAAGGAAACTGCTTTTGCCACCGGAGGGTATGTACCCGCTGCCAATATGGTTATTAAAATTAATGACGGCACATCCGATTATGAAGGAGTAGTAGGCGAAGACGGCACATTGAACATTGAAGTGCCGGTAGAGAGAAGTACCGATGAATTGACTATTGCACTTGCTACGCTTACAATTGACGATATTAAAAATTTCGCACATTACACAAAAGGTGGAACAGATGATCTAAGAACCCTGGCAGGAAAATATGACGCTACACAGCTAAAACCTGCTTCAGCAAAATGGAACGAGCTGGGAGATATTTATTATACATTTACACCCAACCCTGTTCCAGCAACATGGCAGCAGGATTTAGCCGGATGGCAGGTAGCATTGGATCATAAATTCTCCAAGCCAATAACCGGTACAGTGAAATTCCCCGTAGAAAATGCATTCCGTGCCGGAGCTTACGCAGGTGCACCTTATCAGATTGTTGAACTTGTAAGTAACGGGTTTAATTTAGTTGGTGCTACCGATGCCAACGGAGCATTTTCAATACCTGTTCCTCTGCAATATGAAGATGATGAACCCGGAGCCATTTGGAACGTAAGTATGAATCAAGTGGCAACCACATCATACATCCACTTCAGAAAACCCGGAAGTAATACTACTGAAGCTGTAGAGGGTAATTACAACCACAAACTTGATATTGTTCCTCTCGGTTCACCTTGGAATGAACTTGGCACGCGCTACTATGATTTTGTACCGAATGTTATACCCACCTATTGGTCAAATCAACTGCCCGGATGGGTAGTCATTGCCGATCAAACCGCCACCATAACGATAAAAGCTAAAGTTAAAAAGGCCGTTCAGAAAAAAGAAGGCGGTAATTGGATTGCAGGTTGGGAAATTGACAGCAATCGCATGGCAACTGTTGATGTTTCAGGAACTAATTACGATGTAATTTCCAATTCAAACGGAGAAATTACGTTCACGCTTCCTATTAACGGCGCTCCTCCGGCTAATCGAATTATCACCATCACTCCTAATAATGACGTCAATGATGTTCCGTTTGTTCACCATCCGGACAATACAAAGGACGATGCCGTTACTATTTATGGAAAGTTTGTAAGTGCAAATAATATAGCTGCCGAAAATATTGCTAAAGATGCAGATGCTAACTTATATGATGTAACAAAATCTGCAAAGATGTATTACACTCCTGTAGGAGCACCTGACGGATGGGGCGGCTATAACTGGGCAGCTATTGTTAACAATGAATAAAAGCTTGTCCAAGTGGATAGTAAAGTATTTTATTAAAACTATAAGCGTATGAATAATATAAAAATTAAAATAACACTTGTGCTCGCAATCTGTTCTTTTGCGTGGATGTCTCAGGCACAAAATGTGGGACAAAAGGAGAAACCTATTCTGCCAAAAGCAGGAGACATCGGGTTAGGAATTGACTTAGTTCCCGTTTTGCGTTATGCAGGTAATATGTTTAATGGTACTGTGAATAATGGTTGGAATACCTTCGGGGGTGAACCTACGCTTCCTGGTGTTGGTTTACCGGTCCCGCCGAACGTATCCATCACCGGAAGATATATGTTTACAGACAATTTTTCTTTACGTACCAATGTAGGAATCATTGGACGTAAGATGTCAGAGCAACTGTATATCAGGGATGATGAAGCTTTTGCTAAGAATCCTTTGTCAGAAACCAAAATCATAGACACCTATAAACAAAACCGTTCAGGTATGATTTTATCTGTCGGTCCTGAGTTAAGAAGAGGATACCATCGAATTCAAGGCTATGCGGGTTTGAATTTGGTTTACGCCTTTGAAGCGGCGAGAGATGTGTATCAATATGGCAATGCCGTTACGGAAATCAACCAAACGCCTTCCAGAAATGCCGGTCTTTTTACTGTAGCACCTATGCCTGTTGTAGTTCCTTACTGGACACAAACTTATGTGACAGGTAGGTATCAGGATGGAAACACACAACATATAGGATTAGAGGGAGTTTTAGGTGTAGAATATTACATCACATCCCATTTGGCGTTAGGAGGTGAGGTTTCCCTATATGCAATACAAACGTTCAGGAGTAGATTCTATCAGGAGCAAGAAGGATTTAATCCCTTGACGGACCAGGTAGAATATAGGACAGAACTGCTATCTCCAAGCACCAGTGTCTTTTCTTATGGAACAGACAACTTGGGAACCAGACTCTATATGATGTTCTATTTCTAATAGGTATAATAGGCTGATTTAAAAAATAAGGCTGTCTCAAAAAATCAATGAGACAGCCTATTTTTGATACTGTCCTAGAAAAGAATATTCGTTAAACTCAAATTTAAAGTAACAAGATGAGTTCAAAGCAATACAAACCATTTAGAATAACCCGGATACTGATTGCATTTGGGTTTAACAGGCATATTTTATTTGCGGCGTTGAAGAATTTACCGAGTTTTTTCAGAGATTACCGAAAGCTAAAAAAGCAAAAACAAAGTAATGATGACTTCTATTTTGGTTTCTGTTATCCAAATCTTGCAGATAAGAAATCGGATTCGGGAACAATGAGAGGGCATTACTTTCATCAGGATTTATTAGTTGCTAGAAGGATTTATGAGAACAAGCCGGTGCGGCATTTGGATATTGGTTCCAGAAAAACAGAAAGCCCCGTAGATATCTTAAATTGTTTTAGGTAACGAATACGATAGTCATAATATTTATTGTGATGATAAGTATTTAGAAAATGACAAGTTAGGCAAACCGACACAATACAAGCATCCTGATATAGGTTTGATTTTTAAGTTAGGTGTAAGTGGGTGACAGAATAGACCAAAACCATACCTATAATACCCACGACAACGAAAAGGCAAGACCTGCAAAGCCGTTAGAACAGGAGTAAAAAACATTTGAAATGAAAAAAATATTAAAATCAATTTTAGGACCTAAAACTTTGAAATTACTTGGAAAAGTAAAATTTGCTTTTTCCCCGTATTTAGTGGAAGAATCCAAAGAGGTTATTGACCGCCGACAAAAATTTTATAATCAATTTATCAGCCCCAATGATTTGGTATTTGATATCGGTGCCAACGTGGGTAATAGGACAAGACCATTATTAAACATTGGCGCAAAAGTAGTTGCAGTAGAACCACAAAAAAAATGTCAAAAAATATTAAAAAAGACGTTTGGAAATGAGATAAATATTGTTCCAATGGGTGTGGGAGAGATGGAAGACATTAAAGATTTTTTTGTTTCAAATGCTCACACAATATCATCTTTTTCTACAGAATGGATTGAATCCGTAAAAAAAGACAGATTTAAAGAATATACTTGGAGTAGACCTATAAAAATTCAAATTACTACATTAGATAAGTTAATTGAGAAGTATGGTTTACCGAAGTTTATCAAAATAGATGTGGAAGGCTATGAGCTTGAAGTCCTAAAGGGTTTGACTTGTGCCGTAGATATGATTTCTTTTGAGTACACGGTACCTGAACAAATTCAAAGAGCAATAGATTGTATCAGTCAAATAGAAAAATATAATTCTGAAATTGAATGTAATTTTTCAAAGGGTGAAAGTATGGAATTTGCATTAAAAAACTGGAGAAGTGTTACAGATTTTAAGAATTATATATCTACACAAGAATTCATTTCGACAGATTTTGGAGATATTTATGTGAGAAAAATTAGCTGAATTACATCTGCACCTTGCAAGGTTTTGGCGTCAAGCGAGGCTAAGTGATTCTTATGAAATTTATTTCCATTTTTGAAGAATGTGCTTCATAGGGTAAGTGGGATAATCTTACCTAAACACCAAGCCCTAAGCTGTTATGTTAAGATATTAAGCGATTTGAAAAAAAATCAAGATTTAAATCAAAAGTTGATAAATAATCGGTACTCATGTAGAATATTACTCAACAATATTTCTCAATAAACCTAATAATTTCAGAAAATTTTTGAGTAAAAAATGCTGATTATGAGCAGATAATTTTAGAATTATTTTTGATTTCAGCGGGAAAGGTAGAGAGGCAATATGTCTATTGATTTCAGGGAAAAGCGATAAATATTGTGCATCTCCGAAAGTACTTCTGATAATTCTTACTTTGCGTAACGATTTCAGTTCGATTAACATTTTCGTGTAATCCTCAAAATCCGGTTTACTTTTCAGAAATCGCTCAACTTCTTGAACTACAAGAAGTTGGTCTATAATATGTCTCGTGTTTGATTTCTTTTTTGTAATTGAATGTTGATTATAAATCACATAGTGGTAAAACGGATTTTTTACCTCTGCAAAACGAGCAGAGTAATAGAGTAGCTTTACCACAACGACCAAGTCATCCGCATAACTCACTCCTTCGAGTGTTTTAACGTTGTTGTCAGTCATGACTTTACGTGAGATTAGTTTGTTCCAGTAAGAAGAAAATCCCATTAAGGCATTGTAAATCAGCTCTGTTTTATTTGTAGAGAACTTTGGTTCAATTATTTTAGATTCGCCATTGGGATATTCTTCAAAATAAGGAGAATAAACCATATCTGCATTCGTCTCAATCGCCTTGTTGTAAAGATTTTCAATCATATCCGGCTCAATCCAGTCATCGCTATCCATAGCTAAGAAATAATCCGCTGTTGCAACATCAAATGCTCGTTGACGGCTATATGAAATCCCTTTGTTTTTCTCGTTTTGAAGCAATGTTACAGCATTTTTACGGTGCGGAAAACGCTCAAGTACTTGATTTAGTTTTTGGATGCTATCATCAGGCGTACAATCATCAACAAAAATGTACTCTATACTTTCAAATGTTTGTGAAAATACCGATTCAGCACATTTCTCAATAAAACCGGAAGCGTTATAAATAGGAATCAATATGGATACTTTGTACATGGATATACGTTTTTTAGGAAACTCTAAAAACTTTAAGTAGCAAAGTTAAAGAAAAATCGGAATTTTAACCAAATGAATAGTATCTTTGTGCAATCAAACTTCGATAAAAGATATGTCAGAAAAAAAAATAAAAATCATTTATATCAAACCCAATGATTCGTCTTTTATACGGGTTGACCAAAATATCCTGGAAAAACATTACGAAGTAATCCCCGTACTCTTATTTCAGCAAAAAGGAAAATTGCAATACGGATTGAAAAATATCCTAATGTTTTTTCGGTTGCTTCGGAATGGTTTACGAGGAAATACGGCATTTATTTGCTGGTTTGCTGATTATCATGCTGCTGTAATGGTTTTAGCGGCAAAGATTACCGGAACTAAATCGGTTATTTTCATTGGCGGACAAGAAGCGGTGTGCTATCCGGAACTTAGAAAAGGAGTTTATCGAAAAAAAATCCGTGGTGCTTTGGTGGGTTATGCTTTGAAAAATGCGAGTTTGATTATTGCCAATCATAAGTCGTTGATTTACCATGAAAACTATTACTATAATCCTGGAAACCCGCATATTGACGGAATTAAGCATTATGTAAAAAATATAGAAACGCCGATTGAAATTATTTATAATGGAATCAATACAGAGAAATTTGTGCGAAATTATTCGATAAAAAAAGAAGAAAATCTAATTTTAACTGTCGGTAACATGAATCAAATGGGTGATTTTTACAACAAAGGATTTGATTTATTTATGCAAGTGGCCGAGCGAAATCCACAATGGCAGTTTATTCTTATCAGTTTAAAAAACAATTGTGTAGATTTTGTTGAAGAAAATTACCATTTTTCGAAAATACCCAACCTAAAAGTTTATCAGTCGTTTTGTACACAAGAGATGTTGAATGATATTTATAATCGGGCACACATTTTTGTACAGGCATCTATCACCGAAGGTATGCCGAATACGTTGGGTGAAGCCATGCTTTTAGAGTGTATTCCGGTTGGAAGTAACGTCAATGGAATTCCCGATGCAATAGGAGATACAGGAGTCGTCATTACAAAACGAACGCCTGAAGATTTGGAACAAGGCATTCAGGAAGCAATGAAAATGAATACCGGACCCCAAGCACATGAAAGGGTTATTCAAATGTTTTCTTTAAAAAGACGGGATAAGGAAATTAAAAGCGTATTGGATAATTTGTTTTCTGAAGATTGATTGTCAGATTTTTATCCATTCTTTAAGTTGTAAGTCTGTTTCTCTTCCGTTTTTATACCAATTTTTAGGTACAACTATCATTTTATCCGGATTTTGATTGAGCCAAGCTCCCCACCAGCTAAATGAACTGTTACCAATGATGTTATGCTTGCAACGACTCATTAATATCATATCCATAAACGAACGGCTTCCGCTATTAATACTTACAATTTCATTTTTGATTTCCAAACTGTTAAAGTTTTTCTTTACCCATTCCGCATCGTTGCTGAATATATAAAATTTGGGTTGGGGAATTTGAGTTTGAATAGCTTTTATGGCAGGCAGATAGTAGGTATCAAGCTCAGGAAGTGAAAAACGGCTGTTCTCATAATCTCCGCGTCTGATATGAATAGAAACGGAATTTTCATTTTCCATTTGCTGAATTAAAGCCTCGTTTTCTGCGTCAATTCTATCTTTCAACACTAATGTAGTACGTAGTTTTTCCTCAATATCAGCAAAATAACGTGCAGACTGAAAGTAACCGTATAAATACGTATTATCTTTTACTTTTTCAATATTCTCAATGTATCTGTCGCGTTGCCAAGTTCTTTCAATAAATAAATGCCTGCCGTTAAACAACCGTTTTATTCGCCAGAGTTGGTGATAATATCGTGATGTTTTGTAAAGATTGGGCACATATTTTCTTACTTCCTGAATGTCTGCTGTTTTTTCATTGATACTAAAAACACCCAGTTCAAAATCACGAACAGTAAAATTAGTAGCTTTACCATACTCTTTCAAGTGGGAAATATCCAGTTGTAATTCCACTCCCAATCTCTCAGCCACTGCTTTGCCGCAAGCATACTGAAAAAGCTGGTTGCCCAATCCCCCATATAAATTTACAATAATCATTGTTTTTTTAGAATGGTTTTTATGTAATTCACCGCTTTGTCGATTAATTCAGGATAGAATTTTTTTATTGAAAACAAATATAATATACCGGCCAGTAGCACTTGGCTGATTAAAAGAATGTATATATTGCTAATAATGAAAGAAAGTACGTAACAACTTGCGGCAATAATTATCCCGATGATCAACGGAAGAATGAAGTCGGTTATTTGATGTCTGATAAAATGTTTGATTTCTTTTTTCAAAAAAAGTACGGAAATAAAATAGGAAACAATATTTCCGAGAGCGTATCCTCCCAGCATGGCCAACACGCCAAATTGGAAACAAGCGGCAATAGCAATCAAAATGATACTTTTTTTTATCAATTCGATGTGGAATGTTTCTTTTGACCTTCCGCGAGCATTTAATGCGCTGATTGTAAGTGTGTAAAGCGTTGCAAAAATACTGGAAGCGCATAATAATTGATAATAAGGAATAGCGGCTGCCCATTTGTCGGAAAGCAGAACAAGAATAAGTGGTTGTGCAATTGCAATCAGTGTAAGGATTACCGGAAAGGTAATTATCGAAATTTTTCGTGCAAATTCCCGGTAAATTCTTCTGAAACGCTCATCGTCATTTTGCACTTTTGCAAAAACAGGGTAGGAGCTTGAATTAAGGATGCTTTGGAATGTATAGTTAGTGGTTTCGTTCAACTTATTGGCATAGGTGTAGTTACCCACTTCTTGCATGGATTTACGTCCCAAGATGAACACGAAAAGATTATTGAATATTACATTGAGAAAAGAAGTAAATAATAAATTGAAGCTAAAACGACTGAAACCCTTGATTATCTGAAACTTAAATATTACTCGGGGAATCCATTTGAGCACAGCATAATAACCTATTAAACGTACGAAGTGAAATACGATTTGCTGCACGACCAATGTCCACACCTTAACTCCATTGAATGCCATAATTAATGCTACGACACTGCTTACCAATACTGCGGTTAAGTTTATCAAAGCTATGCTTCTGAAATCCATTTTTTTTGTCAATTTGGCAATAGGTACCAAATAAAGTGATGTCAGAATAATTACAATAAACAAGGTGCGTCCAAGTACAATCAGTTCAGGCTCTTTAAAATAGGCTGCAATAAGTGGCATCGCAGCAAATAAGATAGCATAAATTGCAATTGCTATAAATACATTGAAGAAAAACACCGTGCTGAAATCAATTTCATCAGCATCCTGTTTTCGGATAAGAGCTTGCGTAAATCCACTTTCAACTAAGATAAAAGCAAGTGCTGAAAACACGGCAATTGATCCAAGTTGACCATAATCAAAACTGGAAAAAAACCATCGAGCTAATATCAAACCAATAACAAATTGTATGGCTTGTTGTCCAAATCTATCGAAAGCAGACCATTTGATAGCTCCTATTGTTCTTTGTTTCAGATTGTCACCCATCTGTTGAAAGCATTTCTGCGTTACATAAAACGCTAAAATAACAAAAAATCTGCGTAAACCCGCACCCCATGATCGCGCACCTCGCAAACCCGGAACAGTTTTGAGTTTTACCTTCTCAATACTCTCCCCAATGCTTAGTCTTCAAATCTTTCATCTCCAGGCTACAGAAGGCCTGGATAAATGCGGAGGCAAGGCGGGCATTGGTCAGCAGAGGAATGTTGAAGTCAACTGCGCTGCGACGTATTTCGTAATCATTGCTCAATTCACGCTCAGTGGTATTTTTAGGAATATTGATGACCAAATCGAATTGCTTCTTGGAAATCATATCTTTCACATTGAATTCGCCTTCTTCATCGGGCCATTGCACGGCTACGGCTTCCACACCATTTTCTGCCAAAAAGCGTTGTGAACCTCTGGTGGCATAAATCTTATAGCCTTTGCGCTGCAACTGACGCATAGCTTCCATCAACTCCACCTTGGATTTGGGTTCACCGGAAGAAACCAAGATATTCTTTTTGGGTATTTCAAACCCTACCGACAACAAGGCTTTCAGGATGGCCTCCGGATAATCATCGCCTATACAACCTACCTCACCGGTAGATGCCATATCCACACCCAAAATGGGGTCGGCATTGTGTAGGCGGGCGAAAGAAAACTGCGACGCTTTCACCCCTATGTATTCTATGTCAAACACGGAAGAATCGGGCTTGCTATAGGGCGCATCCAGCATGATGCGGGTAGCAGTCTCGATGAAGTTGCGTTTGATCACCTTCGACACAAAGGGGAAAGAACGGGATGCACGCAAATTACATTCGATGACCTTGATATAATTTTCTCTGGCCAAAAATTGAATATTGAAAGGTCCGCTGATATTCAGCTCCTTGGCGATTTTCTTGGAAATGCGTTTGATGCGGCGCATGGTCTCGAAATAAATTTTCTGTGCGGGGAATACCAAGGTCGCATCACCGGAATGTACGCCTGCAAATTCCACATGTTCGGAGATGGCATATTCCACCACTTCTCCATTCTTGGCAACAGCATCAAATTCTATCTCTTTGGCATTCAACAAAAACTCGGATACCACCACCGGATATTGCTTGGATACTTTGGCTGCCAAAGTAAGAAATTTGCGCATTTGTTCTTTGTCATAGCAAACATTCATGGCTGCACCGGAAAGCACATATGAAGGACGGATCAAGACCGGAAAACCCACCTCGTCAATGAAACTGTCAATCTCATCAAAACTGGTCAGTTCCCTCCAACGTGGTTGGTCAATCTTCAACTCATCAAGCATGGACGAAAACTTATGGCGGTTTTCAGCCCTGTCGATAGAAGCGGCTGTAGTTCCCAGTATGGGTATTTGCTGGCGATCGAGCTTGGTAGCCAAGTTATTGGGTATCTGTCCGCCCACCGACAAAATCACACCTTTCGGTCTTTCAATATCTACCACGTCCATCACCCTCTCAAATGACAACTCATCAAAATAGAGGCGATCGCACATATCATAATCCGTAGAAACCGTTTCGGGATTGTAGTTGATCATCACCGACTCATAACCCAAGTTACGCGCGGTAACAACAGCATTCACCGAACACCAGTCGAACTCCACAGAAGACCCTATGCGGTAAGCACCCGAACCCAGGACAATCACAGATTCTTTCTCGGTTCTTTTAGGCTGATAAGATTCCTTCTTACCGTAGGTAAAATACAGGTAATTAGTGTCATCGGGATTTTCAGAAGCTACCGTATTGATGCGACGGATGGCAGGCAACACACCCAAGTTTTTACGATGTCTGCGTACTGCAAGAACTTCTTTTTCCATCGTGCTGTTAGGATGTTCCACATAGCGGGCGATCTGAAAATCAGAAAAGCCCAATCTTTTGGCTTCCTGTAGCACCTCAGCAGGTACATCTTCAATCTTCTTATATTGTTCCAATACCTTGGTATATTGATGGATATTTTGCAATTTGGACAAGAACCAAGGATCAATTTTGGTCAGTTCTTCGATTTGCGCAACCGAATATCCTTTTTCAAAAGCATCCGCAATTGCGAAAATACGCAAGTCGGTTGGTTTAGAAAGTGCATCTTCTATATCATCGAAAGTCAGATCCCTGTTACCCACGAAGCCATGCATGCCCTGCCCTATCATCCGCAAGCCTTTTTGTATCACTTCCTCGAAAGATAATCCTATGGACATCACCTCTCCTACCGACTTCATGGAAGAGCCTATTTTACGGCTTACACCCTGGAACTTGGTCAAATCCCAACGCGGAATTTTTACTATCATATAATCCACTTTGGGCGCTACATAGGCGGAATTAGGCGTACCCATTTCTCCTATTTCATTAAGGGTATAGCCCAAAGCTATTTTGGTAGCCACAAAAGCCAGCGGATATCCCGAAGCTTTGGAAGCCAGAGCAGAAGAGCGGCTGAGGCGTGCATTGATCTCGATGATGCGGTAATCATTGGTTTTAGCATTGAAAGCATATTGAATATTGCACTCACCCAATATGCCGATATGCCGCACCACGCGACGTGCAACATCTTCCAATAAATCAATTTGTTCTTTGTTTAAAGTGATGATGGGTGCCACCACTATACTTTCTCCGGTATGAATGCCAAGCGGATCGAAATTCTCCATTGGAACTACCGTAAAACAATGGTCTTTGCTGTCGCGTATGACTTCAAACTCTATTTCTTTCCAGCCTTTCAGGGATTCCTCCACCAGGATTTGTTTGGAGTAGGTAAGGGTACTTTTGCATAAGGTGATAAACTCTTTATCATTGTAACAAATTCCGGAGCCTAAGCCACCCAAGGCATACGCAGAACGTACCATGACCGGATATCCAATTTCGTGGGCAAAAGCCAAAGCATCATCTAAGGTCTCCACTGCTTTCGAAACCGGTGTTTTGGCATCAATTTCATTTAATTTCTTTACGAACAGATCGCGGTCTTCCGTTACCATAATAGCATCTACGGAAGTTCCCAGCACCCGCACATTGTGTTTGGCGAGTGTACCCGCCTGATACAATTCAGCCCCGCAATTGAGGGCTGTTTGTCCGCCGAAAGCAAGTAAAATACCGTCCGGCTTTTCTTTGATGATCACCTGTTCCACAAAGTAAGGCGTGATGGGTAGGAAATAGACCTTATCGGCTACGCCCTCCGAGGTTTGTATGGTTGCTATATTAGGGTTGATGAGAACGGTTTCAATACCTTCTTCTCTCATGGCTTTTAAAGCCTGTGCTCCCGAGTAATCAAATTCTCCTGCTTGTCCGATTTTTAACGCTCCTGATCCTAACAGGATTACTTTTTTGATGGATTTGTCGACCATACTTAGTTCTTTAATTGATGAGAAATGGTAGTTTAGGTTACCCCGAGCGGTAAACGGGGCTCGAACCCGCGACCTTCGGCTTGGGAAGCCGACGCTCTACCAACTGAGCTACTACCGCAAAAGCGGCTGTTTATACTATGCCTGCGAACCCCATGAAAGCCATTGCCAATAAGCCGGCAACCAACAATGCAACGGGAATCCCTTTCATTCCGCGGGGCAAAGATACTAAATTTAATTGTTCCCTTATCCCTGCGAATAAAATTAATGCCAAGCCAAAGCCGATGGCTGTAGAAATGGCGAAGACCACGCTACCGAGCAAGGTAAATTCCTTTTGTATAACCATAATGGCAACACCCAAAATGGTACAGTTGGTAGTGATCAGGGGTAGAAAAACGCCCAATGCCTGATACAATGCCGGTGAAGTCTTTTTCAGGATGATTTCCACCAATTGCACCAGGAAGGCAATGATCAGGATGAAAGTGATGGTCTGCAAGAATGCAATATTGAAAGGCTCTAATATCGTTTTCTGTACGATATAGGTGATCAGGGTCGAAACAGTCATCACGAAAGCCACGGCGCCTGCCATGCCCAAAGCCGTATCTATCTTTTTCGATACGCCTAAAAACGGGCAAATGCCTAAAAATTGTGCCAATACAATATTGTTCACAAATACTGCTGAAATGAATATTAGGATGTAAGCCATGTTAATATTTATTTATTATTTATTTGTCTATTTATTTCTTCAATTTATGCCTCTTCATTTTTTTGTCTTGACCGAAGCAAAAAAAGTCAAGACTGTGCCTGCTTCGCTCGAAAAATTAGCGCTCAAACAGCTAAATCGTCCAAACTCGATCGTTCCTCGCTCAAACAAGGACGATTATTAACGCTGTTCTCACTTATTTTTCGGCTCACCGGACGAGGTCGGTTGTGTTGTGCAACGTAACTTTCGCACCCCGCTACCCCGCACCACGGAACTCGTATCATCCACACGCCATTACCAGACAAGACATTACTCCGTCTTCTTCAACAACCTATTAAACACCGCAATCAAATACGCCAACGCGATGAAGGCTCCCGGTGCAAGGACGAAAATCAACATGCCATATTGCTCGGCAAAAATGGTCAGGCTGAACACCTTGCCCGTACCCAATAATTCGCGTGCCGAACCAAGAATGGTGAGAGCCAAACTAAAGCCTAAACCCATTCCCAATCCATCTAAGAAGGATTTGAATACGGTGTTTTTAGCTGCAAAAGCTTCCGCACGACCAAGCACAATACAGTTCACCACAATAAGGGGAATGAACAATCCCAAACTTTCGTACAACGCCGGCACGTAAGCCTGCATCACCATTTCCACTAAAGTCACGAAAGTCGCTACTACAACGATAAAGGACGGAATACGCACCTTATCCGGTATCAAATTCTTGAGCAAGGATATCACCACGTTGGAAGCTACCAACACAAAAGTCGTTGCCAGGCCCATACCTAACCCATTGATTGCAGAGGAAGTCGTACCCAAAGTAGGACACATCCCCAGCAACAGCACAAACACAGGATTTTCTTTAATAATCCCGTTTAACAGCGTTTTGATGTTTGAATTTCCAGCCATATTCTATTCTTTATCTGATTCGGAAACCACCGGCTTTTGATCCGGTGTTTCGTCATGTTGTTCTTGATTGAAAGATTCTTCGGATGAAGTTGTGTTTTTTTCATCATAAAGAGATGTTGCACCCAACACAACATCATAATTATCATTATAAGCAGCATATGCCAACTTAACGGACTCCAAAAAAGCCCTCGAAGAGATGGTTGCAGCCGTGATGGCATCCACTTCGCCCCCATCTTTGGTAACTTTTAATTGTTCTGAACTTCCATTCATACCCAGGATGTTTTGCTTGCCTTTCTCCGTCTTGAACCAATCCACTATCTTGGTACCTAAACCCGGTGTCTCTGCCTGTTCCAACACAGCGTAGTTAACAATATTTCCGGCAGCATCAAAACCCACCATTACTTTGATCTCTCCGCTAAAACCATTGTTGGTATAGCTTTGTACCGCAGCACCCACAAAGTCTTCATTGTTGTAAGCAAGATATACAACAAAAGGCTGAACTAGACCCTTTAAGTAAACAGAATCTGCTGTACCCAGACGCGTGTGCTCCGGCAATACCTCTCTGATGGCATTTTCCTGCTTTTCTTTTTTTGCCAATTCAATGGGTTCTTTGGTCAGATTATAAACAGAACCTAATGCTAATGCCGAGACCAGCGAGATGGTCGTCAGGACGATGAGCATATTTTTAAAGGACGATTCTAATTTTTTCGACATAAAACTTAATATTTAGCCTCCTGAATTTTCCTTAAGAATCCGGAGTTTACTTGTTATTTTTTAATTGCTTAGCTCCAAACCGCCTTGGTTTTATATAAAAATTGATCAAGGGCGTAAAGCCGTTCATGATCAAGATAGCAAATGACACCCCTTCGGGATAGGCACCCCAGGTACGTATAACCACTGTCAGTATACCAATGCCCACACCGTATATCCACATGCCTTTTGGGGTCATGGGAGAAGTGACATAATCGGTTGCCATAAAGATGGCTCCCAACATCAACCCACCCGTCAGCAAATGCGTTACAGGTGAAATATACATTTCAGGATTGATTGCATGCATGATCCCTGAAAATACAGCTACCGTAAGCAGGATGCTTACCGGAATATGCCAGGTGATGATCTTGCGTATCAGCATATATGCCAAGCCTATCAACAGGGCAATGGCGGACACTTCACCAAGCGATCCACCCATCTTTCCAAGAAACATATCCAAATGCGACACTGTTATTGCACTGCCTTCTTTCATGGCTGCAAGAGCCGTTGCACCGGTTTCGGCATCTAAATACTTCATCGACAAAGGCTCCACGACAGGCCAGGTAGTCATGGCTACCGGGAAAGATATCAACAAAAACACCCTGCCTATCAATGCCGGATTGAAAGGATTGTTACCCAAACCGCCAAAACTCATTTTGGCAATGCCAATGGCGACCAAAGCCCCGATGACAACCATCCAGATCGGCAAATTGGAAGGTAAGTTGAATGCTAATAAAACACCTGTAAGCACCGCAGAGCCATCGAAAATGGTAATGTTTCCCTTTAATATAAAGCGCTGGATCAGATATTCAAATAACACACAAGCCACAACGGATGTCAGCGTAACGATCAAAGCACCTATTCCAAAAAAGTAAAAAGAAGCCAGCAAAGCCGGGATCAAGGCGATGAGTACTCCGTACATGTTCTTCCTAACAGAGTCTCCGCCATGTATGTGCGGTGCAGGCGATATAATGAGTTTTTCCATATCTATTTGTTATTTCTATTGCGGATAATATTACCTACGGTTGATTTGCCAAAGCGGATATAGTCCAAAAGCGGACGGTGAGACGGGCAGGTATAATTGCAACTGCCGCATTCGATGCAATCCATCGTGCGATTGCTTTCCAACTCATCCCACATATTTCTTTCGCAATAAGCCATTAATAAATAAGGTTCCAGGCCCATGGGACAAACGCTTACACATTTGGCACAGCGGATACAGTTTTGTGAAGGCTTACGGATGGATTCCTCATCGCGCATAAACAGAACACCCGCACTACCCTTTGCCATCGGAACATCCAGGTTCATCAGCGAACGCCCCATCATGGGTCCGCCACCGACAATTTTTCCGGTTCCCTCCGGAATACCGCCGGCCTGCTCAACCACATGAGACAGATAAGTACCCAATCGCACCCGATAGTTAGAAGCATTGGGCGCATCCTTTCCGGTAATCGTCATCACCCTGTCTATCATGGGTTTGTTTTTTTGCACAGCCTCATAAACGGCGAAAGTGGTAGCTACATTGAACACCACAGCTCCTATCTCAATGGGAATTTTTCCGCTGGGCACCTGACGACGAAGTACTGCATCAATCAATTGTTTTTCACCACCTTGCGGATATTGCACCTTCAATGGCTGAATGGTAATACCCAAAAAAGTGGTAGCCAACCGGGTCAGATGCTCTATGGCATCAGGCTTATTATTTTCAATACCTACAATGGCTTTATCAACGCCCAAAGCCTTCATAAGAATGGTGGTACCTATTAAAATTTCCTCCCCATGCTCCATCATCAACCTGTGGTCGCAAGTGAGATAAGGTTCACACTCCACACCGTTGATGATCAGGTATTCAGCCTTTTTTCCGGGAGGCGGCATCAGTTTCACATGAGCGGGGAAAGTCGCGCCACCCAGGCCCACAATGCCGGCATCCTGAATTTTTTGAATGATCTCTTCTTTGCCAAGTGAGCATCCCCTGACTATATCCGGAGTTCTGTCGATGGTTTCCAACCATTCATCGCCTTCAACCTCAATAAACACGGCTGGTCGCCTATAGCCGGTAGCATCCAATTGTACGTCAATCTTACGTACTTTTCCGGAAACGGAAGCGTGTACATTGGCAGATATAAATCCGCTGCCGGCACCAATCTGCTGTCCGACTTTCACCGTATCGCCCCGTTTTACAATTGCCTCGCTCGGATTACCGATGTAATGTGCCAGCGGAATGGCTACCGTTGCAGGAATATCAGCCTGCTGTATGGCTGCTCCTGCCGAGAATTTGTTTTCTTTGGGATGAATACCGCCTATTCTGAAAGATTTCATGTGTTTATTTTTTATTTTTTACTCTAAGGTCACATGGAACACGCCATTAAACATTTCCTTGTGTTTAAGAATTTTCTCAAATGGCTGTTTCATCTGAAATATTATTGACTATTTGATAACTGACAATTTGCTTTTATGACTGTTCAATTGTGCGTACAACATTCTAAATTACTGAGAAACTTCCTCCTCTACTGCCACCTTCGGTTGCTTAGGTCTAGGGAAATTAACATCTATGATGGAGTTGGTCGGACAAACGATGACGCAATCGCGGCACAACTTGCATTTATCATCATGGATAAAGGCAAGGTTGTTTTCTATGGTGATGGCATCATGTTTACAAACCTTCTGGCATTTGGCACAACCGATACAGCCTACTTCACAGGCTTTGCTCACTATATGTCCCCTGTCCTGATTGCGGCAATCCACATATACGCGGCGACCTTTGGGTCCCATCTTGCGCAATTCAATCAAATCCTTCGGACAAGCACGCACGCAAGCACCACAAGCAGTACATTTATCATCTATGACTTCAGGAATTTTAGTAATGGGATTTACGTGTATGGCGTCAAAATCACAGGCCAGTTCACAGTCACCAAAACCCAGACAGCCCCATGAGCAGTTGGTTTCACCGCTATACAGGTTATGGGCTATAAAACAGTGTTTCACCCCATCGTATTCGTTGTTGCGCGGACGATGCTCACAGGTACCATTGCAGCGAACCACAGCCACCATGGGAGCTTTTTCTACGGCAACCAATCCGAGAATTTCAGCCACTTTAGCCATGGTTTCATTACCGCCCACCGGACAATGCAAATCACATAGATTATCGGCTTTTACACAGGCATCGGCAAAGTTCCGGCAACCCGGATATCCGCAACCCCCACAGTTGGCAGCAGGCAAAACTTCCTCTACCAAATCGATGCGATGGTCTTCCTCCACGTGAAATTTTTTGGCGACTACGTACAGGATGATGGCTGAAACAGAGCCTATTACACCTAAAGTAATCAAAGAAATCCAAACTAAACTCATATCAATACTATTGAATGTTATTGAAGACTTTTGAAAAATATGGTTGATTGCATTTTTATTTGATATGGAACTTGAATTGAGATCGTAGTTTCGTATCAAAAAATGACAATATAATATAGTATGGAATAAGAGCACCCAGGGCAATCGCGCCTGCCAGCACTTCATTGTCCATAAAATTATTCAAAATAAAAAGCACACCGAGAACGAGCAGAAAGGGCAATACAAAAGCCAACAATACGGCGAATAAGCCCATAGAGCTTTGACCGTACAATGTTACTTCGTCCCCTATTTGGTGATTGGAATTTGCCGCCTCAACATCAATGTACTTATCCTTCATGTCTGCGGCTGTGCAGGTGCCTTTAGCGTGACAAGCACTACAGGCTGATGTTTGCGTTATTTGCACCCTGATGTGTTTCCCGTTGATTTGATGAATGATACCCGAATGTTCAATGATTTTACTCATTCTGATGTGTAATCTCAAGCTTGCAATTTTCCGACAAAAGTACTACAATTATTTCGAAATAGCGAAAAATGAAATGTTAAAAGCGCGCCCCCTAGATTGTCCGTAGGACAAACACGTGAATAACCTCCGGATTCATCCGGGGGCAGGAGTAGATAATGATAATAAAACTCTGTAGGAGTTTCCCAAAACTAAAATTGTTAAACGCCTACAGCGTTTAAGCAGTCATACGTACTCAACTGCCCCCCAATTAAAATTGGGGGTTATGCACGTGAAACTTCTACGAAGTTTAAATTGCGCGACCCAGAAGGAGTAGCACACGGATGAAACGGATTGGTCGGATTTGCACGGGTTCCGAGGTCACGTGGTGCGGGGTCGCGCGGTACGGGATGCGAAAGTTAAGTTGCACGACACCCCCCGACCTCGTCCGGTGAGCCGAAAAATAAGTGAGAACAGCGTTAAGAATCGTCCTTTTCAAATAAAATATCAACTAAATACTGTAAGGTGTCTTAGAAGTGTCTAAATGCAAGGCGCTGAGATTGAGGGCGAAGGAGCATACTGAAGTATGTGACTGAGCCCGAATATCGAAAGTAACGCAGCAGTTGGGCACTTATGAGACACCGCTGAGTTTGGACGATTTAGCTGTTCAAGCGCTAATTTTTCGAGCGAAGCGGGCGCAGTCTTGATTTTTTTTTGCTTCGTTTTTTTGTATCAAGACAAAAAAATGAAGAAGTTTAAATCATTTCAAACCCCGTATAAGCCACCAATGCCTTGGGTATCCTGATGCCTGCTGCGGTTTGGTTGTTTTCCAGCAGGGCTGCAACGATGCGCGGTAAGGCTAAGGCACTTCCGTTCAAGGTGTGGCATAGCTGAATCTTTTTGTCTTCGCCTCTGAAACGGCATTTCAGGCGGTTTGCCTGGTAGCTTTCGAAGTTGGATACGGAACTGACCTCCAGCCAACGTTCCTGGGCGGCTGACCAGACTTCAAAGTCGAAGGTCAAAGCGGAAGTGAAACCCATGTCGCCGCCGCACAAGCGCAGGATGCGCCAGGGCAGCTCTAATTTTTCGACTAAGGTCTGCACGTAATTCACCATCTCCATCAGGGTTTCATAGGATTTATCGGGATGCTGAATCTGCACGATTTCAACCTTATCGAATTGATGCAAGCGGTTCAAGCCACGCACATCCTTGCCGTATGAACCGGCTTCCCTGCGAAAGCAAGCAGAATAAGCGGTATTCTTGATGGGCAAATCTTCTTCGTTCAAGATCACATCCCTGTAAAGATTGGTAACGGGAACTTCTGCCGTAGGGATCATATACAGATTGTCAGCCGTAATATGGTACATCTGCCCTTCCTTGTCAGGCAACTGTCCGGTTCCGAAACCCGAATCTTCATTCACCATCAGGGGCGGTTGTATTTCCAAATAACCCGCTTCTCTGGCATTATCCAGGAAGAAACCGATCAAGGCGCGCTGCAAACGTGCTCCCTTGCCCTTATACACAGGAAATCCGGCGCCCGTTAGTTTTACGCCGGCTTCAAAATCAATCAAATCATACTTTTTCGCCAAATCCCAATGCGGCAAAGCACCCTCAGGCAATTGGGGCATCTTGCCACCCGAACGTTCCACCACATTATCCTCTGCCCGTGTTCCGACCGGCACACTTTCGTGCGGCAGATTGGGTATCAGCACCAGCACCTCATTCAACTGCTGTTCGATAGCCGATTGCTTGTCGGTCAACTCCTTGATAGACTCTTTCAAGGCTGCCGTTTGCGCCTTGGCTGCCTCAGCTTCAGCAGTCTTGCCTTGCTTGAAGAGCATACCTATTTCTTTTGATAAGGTGTTGGATTGTGCCAGCGCATTGTCGGCAGCAACCTGGGTTTCCTTACGCTGCCGGTCCAAATCAATAACCTGAGCAATGATGTCCTCTGCCTTGATATTTCTTTTCGCCAGGCGGGCAATGACCTCAGCGGTATTTTCGTTGATGTATTTGAGTGTAAGCATGATACAATGAATTTAAATCCCTGAATAACAAAATCTCCTGCAATTTTACACCACGGTAAAACGGACAGGAGATCCTTATGTATGACTCAATGCGCCCATACGGGATTGAGTTTAGTTGGCTTCAACAGGTCTGATAGAAACGTATGATCTGTTATTTTTTCTTTTTCTAAATTCAACATACCCGTCAATCAATGCATATAAAGTATGATCTTTTCCCATACCCATATTATCACCGGGATGATGTTGTGTGCCGCGTTGACGAACAATTATATTGCCCGCCGTAGCAAATTGACCGCCGTAAATTTTAACGCCAAGTCGTTTGCTTTCCGATTCGCGACCGTTCTTCGAGCTTCCTACTCCTTTCTTATGTGCCATTTTTCTACTTTTTTAATCGGTTAATTTATGCTACGATTTCTTTCACTTTCAGTTCGGTAAAGTCTTGTCTGTGACCTGTCCGTTTTTTGTAACCTTTGCGACGTTTTTTGTGAAACACAATGACTTTGTCGCCGCGCGGATGTGAAACCACTTCACATACTACCTTTGCACCTTCAACAACGGGAGCACCTACGGTTACCTCGCCCTCTTTGTCAACCAACAAAACCCTGTCAAACTCTACTTCTGAACCAATCTCTGCTTCGTTCATGCGATGGACATACAATTTTTTACCGGCTTGCACCTTGAATTGCTGTCCCAAAATTTCTACAATTGCATACATACTTCTACGTACATTTATTATTTAATCGGGAAGGTGAGATGCCCCGGGCAGCGCTACTTTTATACCCTCTTCGAAATGGAGCGCAAAGATAAAAAATGTTTTTTGATTGTGCAAATACCTATCTTTTTTTGCGACAAAATTAATCAATTGCCAAATCACAAATAAAACAGTATTTTTGCCCATTCAACACAATCGCACCTATGAAGCTTTATTGGCAATTATTCAGCACATTTGCTCGTATAGGCACCTTCACCTTTGGTGGGGGATATGCGATGATACCGTTGATAGAGCGCGAAGTGGTTGAAAAGAAAAAATGGATAGCTCATCGGGAATTTATCGATACCCTGGCATTGGCACAATCCGCACCCGGTGTGATGGCTATCAATACCGCTATCTTTGTAGGTTATAAAGTCAAGGGCTTCAAAGGCAGTCTGGTCGCTGCATTGGGCGCTGCCCTACCCTCTTTTATCGTGATTGTGGTAATTGCTACTTTTTTTGTGGATATGCGACAAAATCCCACTGTCGATAAAATCTTCAAAGGCATCCGTCCCGCCGTTGTGGCACTCATCGCCGCCCCCTTGTTTAAAATGGCCAAATCAGCAAACATTACATACAAAACAATATTCATCCCCATCCTGGTCGTCCTGTTGATATGGCTGGTAAAAATACCACCCGTCTATGTGGTAGCAGCATCTATCTTGGGCGGGATAGCTTATGGAATGCTGAAGAGAACGAAGAACGAAGAACGATGAACGAAGAACTAAAAACTAAGAACGATGAACTCAAAACTCAGAACTCAAAACTCAGAACTCAGAACTCAGAACTCAAAACCCGTTAACTTCCCTAACTTCTTTAACTTCATTAACTTCCAAACAAAACTAAAACAACAATGCTCAACCGTACAGAAATTCCCTCCCCCTGCTTCGTATTGGACGAAACAAAATTTCGTGCTAACCTGGCTTTGATCCGTTCGATGGGTGAGCAGGCGGGTGTGGAAATTATTTTGGCATTCAAGGCTTTTGCGATGTGGAGTGTGTTTCCCATCGTCAGAGAATATATCTCTTGCTCCACTGCCAGCTCATTGGCCGAAGCACGCCTGGCTTACGAAGAGATGGGCAGTCCGGCACACACCTATGCTCCGGCGTACACAGAGAAAGAATTTGATGAGATTGCCCGGTACAGCAGTCATATTACTTTTAATTCCATCGCTCAGTTTGAGAAGTTTTATCCGCGCACGCTCAAAAACAAGATTTCATGCGGACTGCGTATCAATCCCGAGTTTTCGGGCGTTGGAACGGATTTATACAATCCTTGTTCTCCCGGCTCCCGGTTGGGGATCATCGCTGAAAACATTGGCAAAACCTTACCGGATGGGGTGGAAGGTCTGCACTTTCATACCTTGTGCGAAAGCAATTCTTTCGATTTGGAAAAGACCTTGTTGGTGGTTGAAAAGAAATTCGGACACCTGCTGGGTCAGATCAAGTGGCTTAACATGGGTGGCGGTCACCTGATGACACGCAAAGGCTACAATACCGAACATTTGATCCAGGTGCTTCTGGCTTTTAAAGCCAAATACCCGCACCTGCACATCATATTGGAACCCGGAAGTGCTTTCGCCTGGCAGGCAGGAGATTTGGTTGCCACCGTGCAAGACATCGTTGAGAACAAAGGCGTCACAACAGCCATGCTCGATGTGTCCTTTTCCTGTCATATGCCCGATTGTCTGGAAATGCCCTACAAGCCCGCCATCAAAGGAGCTACGGATGCTGTGCCGGGCAAGCCTACCTACAGAATGGGTGGTAATAGCTGTCTTGCCGGTGACTTCTACGGCGACTGGTCATTCGACAAGCCCTTACAGGTCGGTGACTTGATCATCTTTGAAGATATGATGCACTACACCATGGTCAAAACCACCATGTTCAACGGCGTCACCCATCCTTCCATAGGAATTTGGACTACCGACAATGCATTCAAACTGATCAGGGAGTTTGGCTATGAAGATTATAAGGGAAGATTGAGTTGAGAAAAAACAGGGATTTATTCTCTTTATCTTTTCAACCGATTTGCCTTTACACCTTCCACCGTCATTTTTATCGGAAGAATATAGCCTTCTTCATCAAAAAACATTTCATCAATACAGGTTTCACGACTGTTCCCGGATGTTTCACTCCAGGGACGACGATGATAAACCATGTAATACTTATCGGATTTTGGTTCATGTATCACAGAATGATGACCTGCACCATTTGCAATTGTGGCATCTTGTTGTAAAATTTTTGCCTCCCGCTTAAACGGACCGAAAGGACTATCTGCAATGGCATAAGCAACGGAATAATCGGGACCTGTCCAACCTCCTTCACTCCACATAAAATAGTATTTTCCGTCACGCATAAACATAAACGGACCTTCAACATAATTCTCAGGAGTAACCTCCTTATATAATTCTCCATCCGGAAAAGGCACTATACCGGTAAAATCATCATTAAGCTTCACTACATTGCAGTGCCTCCAACCTCCGTAATACATATAGTAACTTCCATCAACATCTTTAAATACAAATTGATCGATGGGTTGTGCTCCATTCACAATTTGATCAATGAGTGGCTTACCCAACAAATCCTTAAAAGGACCTTCCGGTCTGTCAGCAACTGCTACCCCTATACCTCCGATTTCATCATTATTCTGAATGTCGTTTCCACCAAAAAACAAATAATACTTTTTGTCCTTTTCAACTACACAAGGCGCCCACATGGCTCGCCAAACCCATTTAACTTCTTCATTATCTATGATTCGTTCGTGTTTGGTCCAATTAACCAAATCCGGTGATGAGAAAGCATCCAGGAATAATTGTTTTTCATAAACATCTGAAAAGGTTGGATATATCCAATACTGATTTTCAAAGATAATTCCTTCAGGATCTGCGTACCATCCCGGAAAAACAGGATTCCCTGACATCAGGTTTTTAGAAGAACGCACATTACATGACAATAATACCAAAAAGAGCAATGTAGTCAATACTACTTTTAAGAATGTCTGTTTCATTTGATGAATTTAAGTTTACTAATATATTCTTGTGTATTAAACACTTAAGCATTTACAAAAATAGATTTACAATGTGTTTTCATGCCATGCCTGACAACAAAATTAATATAATTTTTGAAGAAAAGGCTAACATCAACCTCTTTTCCGGTTATTTGTAAAACCGGACAGGCAAATTTAATTCATAAGTCTTTGTGACATAAGGAACAAAAATGTATCTTTGCTGTCAGTGTCTTAGAAGTGTCCAACTGCTGCACTTCGACTTCGCTCAGTAACCACGTTACTTTCGACATTCAGGTTCAGTCACGTACTTCAATTCAACAATCTAATATCCATTCTGGATTTATTAATTTTTTATCATGAAACGAACATAAACTATAATCATATGAAAAGAAATTTTTTCTCATTTTTATTCATTGGCATATTAGTGCTGATGAGCGCTTGCAGTAAAAACACTTTAAAAGTTACAGTTGTAGATCGTCCCGATACAACCATTAAAAACGTGAGCTACACCAGCAATAAGGACCCGCTTTTACCACTTCATTTCATCAAACTTCCGGTTGGCTCGATTCAGCCTGAAGGATGGTTAAAACGTTATCTGATTCTTCAAAAGGAAGGTTTAACCGGTCAACTGGGTAAAATTAGCAGTTGGCTTGAAAAACATGACAATGCCTGGCTATTGAGCGGTGGAAATCACGGCTGGGAAGAAGTACCTTACTGGCTGAAAGGTTATGGTAATATTGCTTATATTCTGAAAGATGAAGCAATGTTGGCTGAAACTCAGGAATGGATTGAAGCAGTATTTGCCAGTCAGCGGGATGACGGATATTTCGGTCCTGAAAATATACGTCGGGGAAAACCTGAATTATGGGCGCATATGATTATGCTATGGTGTTTACAATCCTATTATGAGTATTCCGGAGACCCAAGGGTAATTGATTTAATGACCAATTATTTCAAATGGCAACTGACTTTGCCGGACGATCAATTTTTAGAAGATTATTGGGAAAACAGCCGCGGTGGAGATAACCTTCTGAGTATCTACTGGCTGTACAACATAACCGGAGATGAATTCTTATTGGAAATGGCTGAAAAGACACATAGCAATACTGCAAACTGGATGGATAAATCCAGGCTTCCCAATTGGCATAATGTGAATATAGCACAATCTTTCAGGGAGCCTGCCAGTTATTATCTTTTATCCACTGACTCTACACACTTGCAAGCAAGTTACAATGCACACGCACTGATTCGCAGAATTTTCGGTCAGGTACCCGGCGGCATGTTTGGGGCTGATGAAAACGCACGTATGGGCTATATAGACCCACGTCAAGGAACCGAAACCTGTGGCTTTGTTGAAGAAATGGCATCTGATGAAATCATGTTACGCATTACAGGAGATCCTTTTTGGGCTGAGCAATGTGAAGATGTTGCATTTAATTCATATCCGGCTGCTGTAACTGCCGATTTCAAAGCATTGCGCTATATCACGTCACCTAATCTCGTTTTAAGTGATGCAGAAAATCATCACCCGGGCATTAACAATCGTGGTCCTTTCTTAAACATGAACCCTTTCAGCTCACGTTGCTGTCAGCACAATCATACCCAAGGATGGCCTTATTACACCGAACATCTTGTCATGGCAACACCTGACAATGGCTTAGCCGTAACTATGTATGGTGCCTTTAGTGCAAATGTTAAAGTGGGCGAAAACAGTTCTGCTATTGTTTTTCATGCTGAAGGGAATTATCCTTTTGAAGAAAACGTAAAATTTACCATAGAAACACAAAATGACATTCGGTTTCCCATATATTTACGAATTCCATCATGGTGCAAAACAGCAAAAATTAGTGTAAATGGTAAAACCGTAGCCAAAAACCCGGAAATAAACAAATACGTACGCATAGACAATATTTGGAAAAATGGTGATATCATCACTTTAAATTTACCTATGTCGTTATGGATGCGTAAGTGGACCATCAATAAAAACAGTGTTAGCATCAACTATGGTCCCTTGACATTTTCCTTGCTGATTGATGAATATTATGAAAAATCAAGTAGTATTGAAACAGCTATTCGGGATTCTAAATGGCAAGAAGGAGTCAACCAGGCGGAATGGCCCAGTTACAACATCTACCCAAACAGTCCATGGAACTATGCTTTATTGGTCAATGACAAGAATCCTTTTAAAGATATGAAAATTGTGAAGAGAGCATGGCCGGAAGATGATTTTCCTTTTACAACACAAAGCGTACCCATCCTGATAAAAGCCAAAGGAAGAATTATCCCATCATGGACGCTTGATCAATACGGATTATGTGATGTATTGCCTAATGAAAATGCACCCAAGAGTAAACAATTGGATGATATACAACTGATTCCAATGGGTGCTGCCAGACTGAGAATTTCAGCTTTCCCGGTTACTAAAGACTAACTTCTACATAAAGAAATAATATCGTGTCATCAAAAACAATTATTCCAATGAAACTATTAAAATTAAAACACACCATTGCTATGTTGCTTGCCTTCGGCATGTTCTCCTGTGCAACTGCACCAACAAGTTACCAAAACCCTGTGATCAGAGGTGATGTAGCTGACCCTTCAATCATCAGAATTGATGATACCTATTATGCTTGCGGTACATCTTCTGAATGGGCGCCCTTTTATCCAATGTTTAGTTCTAAAGATTTAATCAATTGGACACAAACCGGACATGTATTCAACAAAAAACCGGAATGGACATCTTCTTCTTTTTGGGCTCCGGAATTATTTTATCACAACGGAAAAGTATTCTGTTATTATTCCGCAAGAAGAGCATCAGACGGTATATCATGCATAGGTGTAGCTACTGCCGACTCGCCAACAGATGAATTTACCGACCATGGTGTTTTGGTCGATTTTGGCAAAGAAGCAATTGATGCCTTTGTTTTTGACGACGACGGTCAGTTGTATATTACCTGGAAAGCATATGGTTTAGATTCTAGAGATATTGAATTGGTAGGTAGCAAATTATCTTCTGATGGATTGAGGCTGGAGGGTGAAGTTTTTTCATTATTGGTTGACGACCAGAGGATTGGACAAGAAGGACAATATCATTTCAAATATGGAGACTATTATTACATTATTTATTCTTCCAGAGGATGTTGCGGACCGGGAAGCGATTATGAAGTTTCTGTAGCACGTGCCAAAAACTATTTAGGTCCTTACGAAAAATATGAAAATAATCCAATCTTAAAAGGTGGTGAAGAAAGCGACTTTCAATCCTGCGGTCATGGCACCGGTGTTATAACCCCTGACGGGAGAATGTTTTATATGTGTCATGCTTATATGAAAGATGAAAACTTCTTCAGAGGACGTCAGCCCATTTTAAAAGAATTCAAAATTGACGAAAATGATTGGCCCTATTTCACAACCGGCAACTTGGCAAAATTTGAACAGCATCTTCCATTTCCCAATACAAAGCAGATAATCAATTTAGATTTTTTTGATAATTTCAAAAACAGCAAATTAAAAGAAGAATGGACCTGGAACTACATCAGCTCTGATATGCAGTATGAAATCAAAAATGGTAAATTGCATTTGAGCGGTACAAGTAAAAAAAATAATCATTATGGAACAGCACTTTGTTTGCGTCCTGCCTCAGCCGATTATTCTTTAGAAGCAGTTGTAGAAGGTGAAAATGAATCTACTAAAGGTCTCACTATTTATGGGGATGCAAGAAATTTACTTTTGCTGACTTATGCCGATAATAAAATTACCTTGAAATCCGTAAATGGCGGCAAAGAAAACAACTTGTATGAATCTGACTACAACAACAAAAAACTTCACTTAAAAATGGAAATTACGGATGGACGCCATTGTAAATTTTATTGGAGTGAAAATGGAAAAGATTGGGTTGCAACGAATGATGAAGCCATTGATGGAGGAAACGTACTCCGCTGGGACAGGGTATTTCGACCAGGATTGATTCATATTGGAGACAACGACAAACCTGCTGTTTTCTCCAAAGTGAAAATGAAGGCAATCAATAAAAACTAAACAACTTATTTTATAAATGACTAAGGTACTCGCATATCAATATTTTCACTGATATGCGAGTATCAAAACTGTCTACTCGCGACCACGCGCACCACGTAACACGGAACTCGCGAGCTCGAATATCGAAAGTAACATGGTTGCTGAGCGAATTCGAAGCGCAGCAGTTGAGCAATATGAGACACCGCCAAGTATTTTATGCACCAGCGCATAACTCTAAAACGCCTTTCTTTTTCTGTTTCAACACCCCATTATCTAATAAGAAACGAATCACCTGAAGCACCTTTTGTTTCTTGAAGGAAGCAAGTGATTGGATCAATTCTTCCGGGGTAAGGGCAGTGTCGGTTAATGCCTTGATAACAGCTAATCGGATTTTGTCAAAATCAGCATCGGTCACCTGCTGTTCTTGCTTTTTCAAGCAGACATCACATTGTCCGCACGGCCTGGTATTTTTCTCACCGAAATAACTGAGCAACAACTGATTGCGACATATATTTTGTTCTTTTGCGTAGTCTAATATACTTTTTGCACGGCTTACATATCGCTCTTTTCTATCATCATAGGTTTCTTTCCCAAGATTGAGGCGTTCCGGTGCTTCTCTTTCATGAACATAGGTTATAAAGGGAATTTGTTTGCGTGGTATGTACTGCACAATCCTGTCTTTTGCCAAACCCACCAACTCCTTATAGACTTTATCTTTCGTCCAATTGAGCCGAGATGCAATAACATCTTCACTGATATAAGCCGGCTCGGTAAACAAACCTGTATAAGAGCGCAACAAAATATGAATTAATTTATCCTGATCGGTCGTCAATCGGGTTGAATATAAATCCTCCTTTCCGACAACAAACAAAACACGAGAAGAATTATCCTGTTCATCAGTCAACTCAAGGTAGCCTGCCTGTTGTAAAATTTTCAGCGCATTGTATGTTATCAACATCGGCAATTTGAATTTCATACAAAAATCAGCCAAATCAAAAGGGAAAACAGCATCCAACCCATGACCTTCAGCGATGACATAATAATCTCCCAAAGAACGATACACCCTGCGGATCATGTCTTTATCAGGAAAAGTATCCGACACCCGCTTGCGCATTTTAGCTATGTCACCCTTGTTGAATAACATGACAGCAAAAGCTTTCTTCTCGTCGCGCCCTGCCCTACCCGCTTCCTGAAAATAAGCTTCCAAAGAATCGGGTAAGTCCATATGAATAACAGTACGTACATCAGGCTTGTCAATGCCCATCCCAAAAGCATTGGTGGCAACAATCACGCGGGTCTCATTATTCTTCCAACGCTGTTGGCGAACATCCCTGGTTTCATTTTTCAAGCCTGCATGAAAATGCTCTGCCAAAATGCCGTTCTTATTTAAATAATCAGCAATTTCTTTGGTTTTTTTTCGATTGCGAACATATACCACCGAAGTACCGCTTACTTTACGCAAAATATGAAGCAGTTGTTCTTCTTTATTTTCAGTGGTTCTGACGACATAAGCGAGATTTTTGCGATAAAAACTTTTTCTTAAAACATGCTTTTCCCGAAAAAGTAATTTCTCCTGAATATCCTCAACCACTTCAGGCGTGGCTGTGGCAGTCAATGCCAAAACAGGAACATCAGGAAAAACCTTACGAATATCCGCAATTTTTAAATAGGATGGTCTGAAATCATAACCCCATTGTGAGATACAATGCGATTCATCCACGGCAATCATGCACACCTTCGTCTGTTTTATTTTTTCAAGGAAGATGAATGTGCCTAACCTTTCAGGCGAAACATACAAAAATTTATAAGCCTCAAACACACAGTTTTCAAGGGTCTGTAAAATATCTTTTTGGGACATCCCGCTATAAATAGCCGCGGCAGCAATATTCCGATTTTTTAAGTTTTCAACCTGGTCTTTCATCAAAGCAATCAGCGGCGTCACCACCAAACATACCCCCTCCATGGCTAAGGTCGGCACTTGAAAAGTCAACGATTTTCCACCACCCGTAGGCATCAAACCCAAGGTATCCTTCCCTGAAGCAATGCTCTGAATGATATCGCCCTGCAATTCACGAAAAGTATCATAGCCCCAGTATTGTTTCAGTATGTCTAAAAATTGCTGCATGTGGTGTTTTATGATTTACAAAAGTAATGAAAGTAACGAAAAACGAAAAACGATGAAGAACAAAGAGCAAAAACAAAAGAACAAAGACAAATTAACTAAGAACGAAAAATGATGAACTAAAAAAGGAACTCAGAACTCGGACCACGGAACACGGACCACGCAAAAAACCACCTCCTTCATTACAACAATTAAAAAATAATACCGTAAATTTGCGTGTACAAAGATCAATCATGCGTAAACATCAGTTTCATATCTGTCAATTTTTGCTCAGGATTTTACTGCTTTCAGTTGGCTTTTTATCTATGCCCTGCTTTGCCGCTGATTCATACTACTTTTTTGTACAGTTCACCGATAAAAACAATACTACCTTTTCTTTGGATCGTCCGGAGGAATTTTTAAGTGCAAAAGCCATCAGCCGTCGCATGGAACAAGGTATCGCTTATGACTCAACAGATTTACCGGTCAATCCCGATTATTTGACACAACTCACTAACCATGGTTTAAAGATTCACAGTAGCAGCAAATGGATGAATGGGGCTACTGTTTTGCTGCAAGATTCATCATTGATGGCACAAATTCGCTTGCTTCCTTTTGTAAAAACAACTGAATATACGGGTATCAAAACTGAATCCATATCGCCTGCACCCCGTAAAATCAACAAATTAATTGAAGAATATGATTACGGAACAGCAGCAACGCAAATAGGCCGATTGAATGGAGCAGCCTTACACAATGCAGGATACACAGGCAAAGACATCATTATTGGAGTGATAGATGCGGGCTTTCAACAAGCTGATAACAATATTGCTTTTGATAGTTTGCATCTGCAAAATCGTTTGTTGGGTACAGTGAGTATTATAGACTCAACAATTGATGTTTTTAGAGAGGATGCACACGGTGCCAATGTGTTATCGATTATGGCGGCTAATATACCTCAGCAGTATTTCGGAACTGCTCCTCACGCTTCTTATTGGCTAATTCAAACTGAATACGTACCTACCGAATACAAGGTTGAAGTTGATTTTTTAGTCAGGGGCCTGGAATATGCCGACAGCGTAGGTGTGGACGTGGTGAACATCTCTTTGGGGTATTTTGAATTTGATGATCCTGTGATGAACTTTACTTACGACGACATGAACGGTAAGTTTTCCCGAGCCAGTCGTGCTGCGACCTTGGCTACTCAAAAAGGAATCATCATATGCAACAGTGCAGGGAATGAAGGCAACTCATCATGGAAATACATTGCAAGTCCGAGCGACGCTGAAGGAATCCTTTCTGTCGGTGCTGTTGATGTGAACGATACCATTGCCTATTTCTCTTCTTATGGTCCCAGTGCAGACGGACGTACCAAGCCGGAAGTATGTGCTATAGGCTTGAATACTGCCCTGATTAATAGGAATGGAAATCCAGCAACCGGAAACGGAACCTCCTATTCTTCTCCCGTCATTGCCGGCTTAATGGCCTGCTACCTACAATATTGTAAAGAAAAAATCCCACACACTTATGATGTAGAGCAAATCCTCACACACATCGTTCAATCATCTGACAGATATAATCATCCGGATGAACGCTACGGATATGGCATTCCTGACTTTCAGGAGGCAATGAACAGTATCCTTACGGATGTAATTCACAACAGAAAAAAAGACACTTCTCATTCTGTGCATTATATTCCAGGCTCAGGTGATTTAAAAATTATGGTTAATCCCTTTACTACAGGTCGTTCTTGTCAAGTTAATATTTTTACGGCGAACGGAAATTTACGATTTGCGCATAAATTTTACGATTCGGCGACGATACATTTGAACAATTATGCAGCAGGTATATACATGGTTCAAGTGATTTCTGAAGATAAAATAAGCTTGACAAAAATAATGATACATTGAAAAATGAAAATAAAATCTTATTCACTATACGAGCTTACGCAGCATATCAACAGGATTTTCAAAGTCAACTTTGAAGAACCGATTTGGATACGTGCCGAAATCAGTGAATTTAGAGAGAACCCTAACGGACACTGCTATTTGGAGTTTGTCGAAAAAGATACAAACACAGACACATTGATTGCCAAAATCAAAGCTACCATTTGGGCACAAACTTACCACATGCTGAAATCCTATTTCGAATCGAACACAGGTCAACCCCTGCGTGCAGGAATCAGTGTATTGGTAGCTGTAACCGTTGATTTTCATGATGTTTATGGACTAAGTCTGAATGTAAAAGACATCGATCCAACATACACCCTGGGCGAATTAACTAAACGGCGACAAGCCATTATCCGTCAGTTAGAGAAAGACGGCGTAATGGAAATGAACAAATCAATAGACCTACCTGTGCCAGCCAACCGTATCGCCATCATATCTTCTGCTACGGCTGCCGGTTATGAAGATTTTTGCAATCAGCTTGACAACAATACAGGCGGATTCATATTTTATAAAAAACTTTTTCCGGCTTTGATGCAGGGTGATCAAGCAGAAACTTCCATTATCAATGCTTTGGATGCTATTTTTGAACATGTGGATTTGTTTGATGTGGTCGTGATGATAAGAGGTGGTGGTGCCACTACAGATTTATCATGCTTTGATACCTACGATCTTGCACTACACTGCGCCCAATTTCCACTACCCATCATTGCAGGAATCGGACATCAGCGCGACTTATCCATCGTTGATATGGTAGTGCACACTTCCGTCAAAACACCCACTGCTGCAGCCGCCTTTTTAATTGAAGCTATGGAGGATGCAAAAGGTAAATTAACGGATACCTACAACGCAATTTACCATTTGCTTCGAAATAAGGTCAACGACCAACAGCAAAAAATCTCCGACATATCTTGGAAAATCAAACATGCTTTGCTTAATAAAACTACTTCCAAAAGAATATTTTTAGAAAGGCAAAATGCCCGATTGATACAAGCCGTCAGACTTGCCGTCAATCAACAAAAGAACAAATTGGAATTATTATCTAAAGAAATCGAACATCGCAACCCCATCAAACTATTGGAAAAGGGATTTTCTATTACAACCGTAAATGGTAAAAAACTGTTATCTGTAAGCGAAGTAAAACAAGGTGATGTGATTAAGACTTATCTGAAAGACGGAGAAATACAAAGTGAGGTGATTTAGGATACCGGATTTAAGCATTGAGGTCCGGGTCGAATTTGGAAACTTTGACTGCTTTTACTACTTTTGCTTCTCAATGTATTAAACAATCAAACCAAAATGTAATTATGGAGGAACAAACTGGAATAGTGCAACAGGCAGCGGACAGCATATCACTCAGTACCGACACATTACAACAACTGACTCCCGAAACAATTCAACAATCCACTTATAAAATTTCAATATGGTCGAAACAATTGTTGGAAAGCTGGGGCATCCCTGAAAGTTCAGTAAATCTAATCAATTTGCTCCTGCAATTATCCATTGTTATTCTCTTTATTTGGGTGTTTCAATGGGTAACACAAAAGCTGATTACCTTAATTCTGAAGCAGACCAACAAAGTGGAGAAATTTAAAATAAGCGGTTTTTTAATTGAAACTAAATTTCCACGGTATTTAGCCCTAACGGCACCCCTCAGTTGGATTAGAAACAGCATCCCCATTGTATTTGAATATTATCCGGGCGTTATCACTTTCATTTCAAAGGCAACCGACCTTTTCATAGTCTGGATGCTTTACTGGTTAGTAAACTCCATCCTCAAGGCATTTGCCAAGCAACTGAAAACCTCCTCGCAATATAAAGACAAACCCATAGATAGTTATTTTCAAGTAATTCGGATACTCCTGGTAATATTGGCCATCGGTTCCACTTTCACTGTCTTATCCGGCAAAGAACTGTCAACATTTTTCACTGCCATGGGTGCGGCATCCGCCATCATGATGCTTGTGTTTAAAGACACCATTCTTGGGTTTGTAGCCAGCATTCAAGTCACTACCAACGACATGGTGCGTATAGGCGACTGGATTACTATGCCCAAATACAATGCTGATGGCAACGTGATGCAAATCACGCTAACTACGGTAAAAGTTATTAATTTCGATAAAACCATCTCTACCATACCAACATACGCTTTGATTTCCGACTCGTTCCAAAATTGGAGAGGTATGATAGAATCAGGAGGAAGACGCATCAAGCGTCCTATCGCTTTCAAACAATCATCATTTAAGTTTGTCAGCCCCAAAAACCTAAAATACTACAAAAAAATTCAATCCATCAGTCAATACATTGATGAAAGACAAGCCTTGATCAATAAACATAATCAAGATATAGGAGCAGATACTTCCATCACCATCAATGGCAGAAATCTAACCAATATTGGTTTATTCAGAAAATATGCTGAAATGTACCTTAAAAGCCATCCTGATATTAATAAAAACATGTCTATCATGGTGAGGCATTTAGCTCCCACAGAGAAAGGACTTCCTTTGGAAATTTATTGCTTTACCAACACCACGGTCTGGCTTGAATATGAAGGTATCATGGCTGATATATTCGATCACCTCATTTCTGCTGCCAAATATTTTGATTTAGAAGTTTTTGAAGATTTAACTAACGAACCGAATTTATCGGAAGAAAAATAGCAGGTAGCAACAGTTTGTCGGATTTGAACTTATATCGAACAACACAAATTATCCCGTTTCAAAATGATTAACAAACCGGATTTCTCATACCATACAAAACCGGAGAATCAGTTGGAAATGTTCCGGGATCAACCATCATATATAGTAAAAACTCAGGAAAAACCTGAAGAGAAGACTTTTAGTAGCAGCGGGAACCATGCTTACGGACTTAATTTAATCTGATTCCATTTTAACCATGCATGCATTGAATGTAAATTGGACGGCGCCGTTTTTTGCGAAAAATAACAGCAAGCATTATATGATGGAAGATTTCAATATTTTGACCACCATACTTTCTGTGTTGAAATGGAAAGAAAAGAACGGCTCTATCAAGCTATACACCGATACCGCAGGTTATAATTATTTTGAAAAAAATGGAATTTTATCTTTATGGGATGCAGGAATTGATGTAGAAGTGCTGAACCATGCCGAGAAAAATATCAATCCGAAAACTTTTTGGGCTGCGGGGAAATTAATGGCATTAGCCCATGAAAATTGCCCTATTTGCCTGATAGATTTAGATTTTATAATCTGGAAGAAAATCTTTTTCCCGGAGAGTCCGTTGGTTGTGATACACAGAGAAGCGCTGGCAACAAATGTATATCCTGGAAAAGAACATTTGACTATCCCCAATCACTATACTTTTGATAAATCATTTTCATGGTCGGAGCCTGCTTGCAATACCGCATTTGTTTTCTATAACCATGATGAACTCAAAGACTTTTATTTAACGGAAGCTTTTCGTTTTATGATTGAAAATCCGGCGAAAGACGGTAATATATCCATGGTCTTTGCGGAACAAAGACTGCTTGCCATGTGTGCTAAAAAACTAAATATTCCCATCACATGTTTTCACCCTAACCCGTTTGATAGCAGTAATCGCTTATATACACATATTTGGGGTTATAAACTTCAACTTAAGCAGGATCCAATTGCTCGTACAAACTTCTGCAAAAAATGCATCAAGAGAATCATAACTGATTTTCCGGAGCAAACGCATTTATTGTATAAAATTCCTTCGTTGAAAGGATACTTTCATCATAAAATGAATAAATGGGGCTGTCCCAAAACAAGTATTTAACTGAGCCCGAATATCGAAAGTAACGCAGCAGTTGGGCGCTTATGAGACACCGCCAAAATGATTATCAGCATATGAACGACATTTTTAACATAATGAAATACACAAAACCCATAAGGCTTTGAACATCTTAGTGGCTCCTCTGAACTGGGGATTAGGGCATGCAACAAGATGCATCCCAATTATCCGGCAACTTATGGCTGATGGACATACTCCCATTGTGGCATCAGACGGGCAGGCTTTGCTGTTGTTGCAGCAGGAGTTTCCAAATCTGAATTTCATAGAACTTCCTTCTTATAAAATTCGGTACAACCGGGGAAAATCTCAAATCACAGCCATATTGAGAAGTCTGCCGACTATTGTTATAGCCGCTATTCGAGAGCACCGCCAACTAAAAAAAATAATTCGACAACATCATGTCCGGCAAGTTATTTCAGACAATCGTTTCGGACTGTGGAACAAAAATATCCACAGCATATACATAACCCACCAACTGATGGTTAAAATGCCGCCCAAACTCAAATTTTTGGAGAAAACGGCTTGGCGAGTGCATCGTTGGGTAATTCATAGGTATCATGAATGCCATATCCCTGATTTTGAGGGGAAAGAAAACCTCAGCGGCGATTTATCACATCTTTATCCTTTACCGAAAAATGCCCAATTTATTGGTCCTTTATCACGATTTAAACTCTCAGATGTTGACGCTGCTGTAAAACCGGTAAAAAAATATCATACGGTTGCAATCATTTCCGGACCCGAACCACAACGCAGTTTGTTTGAACAAGAACTGATTGAACGGTTTAAAGATGTACAGAAGCCTACATTGTTGATTCAAGGTAAGCCCCAACAAACAAACACTTATCAAATTCAAAGATCAATCAATGGCTCAGGACAAATAGACCAAGTGCCACACTTGGCTTCACAAACCTTTGTTTATTATTTGTTACATGCCGAAAAAATAATTTGTCGCTCCGGATACAGTACCATCATGGATTTGTATGCATTGAATTGTTTGCACAAAGCTGAATTTATTCCTACTCCTGGACAAACTGAACAAGAATACTTGGCTGAATATCATAATACAAAAATCTAATTCACAGAAAAAAGAGGCTGCCTAAAATATAGACAGCCTCGCACGTCAACTAAACAAACACATTCTATATCTATCTTCTGCCTGTATTTCTATTAGGTTGGTTTGAACTACTGCGTGTCGGCTCTGCTGGTCTACTTTCCGTTCTTGGTTTATCAGTAGTACTTCTATTAACAGTCGGACTTGTTGTTTTCTCTTTTGCCGGTGTAGTTTGTACACTCCGAGGAGGTGTTGCCAACTGCTCAGTAGAACGTCTGGACGGTGTGGTGTTGATTTGAGATTTAGTAGCATTGGGAGTGGAAGTACGTACTTCACGCTGTGGTGTAGTCGTTTTTGGAATAGTTGGCGTAACTCTTGGTTGAGGCCTTTGCGTTGTAGTACCCTGATTCAACTGTCTTCTTTCTGTTTCTGAACTTCCCGTAATTCTATCTTTCACTTCGGGTTTTTTCCTTTCCTGATGATATTGAAAAGATCCCTTATTTTTATAGTCCCTATTGCGCTGGTCAAAACGATATCCGGGATTATTTCTCCAGTAATCATTGCGTGAGTAATGATGAATTGTCTGCGTATACACCGGATATCTCACATGAGTAGTATAATGATAGTAGTGATTCACATTAACAAATACATTTACATGATTGAAATAATGATGTATGGGCAAAACGGTTCTCAGCAGGTAAACACGTGGATAGTAGCCCCAGTAATACTTAGATACGTAGATAGTCGTAGGATAACTCCACAACCACCTCACTACACGGGGACGACTAACAAAGATAGGCTCTACAATATAATCGGCACCAAACAGTGAAGGCTCTCCGATAATTTGAATATATTCTCCATTGTAATAATCTCTTCCAACAATAATGGTGGCCACATCCTGATAGTAATTGTGGTTCAGTACCGCCTGTATAAGTATGACATGTTTACTGCGATCATACAATTTAATCACCCTGAGATAATCCACATAACCATCATTGTTCAAATCCAAATTCGAAACCTGATTTCGGTAGTCATTCAACCTATACTCAAAATCTTTTATATTCCTAGATTGAGCAAACACCGTAGCTACAGCCTCAAGATCCAAATAGTCACTTAAATCGTATGGATGAGATAATCTTTGTGCCATCAATTGAAGGGGCATCCATACTGCAAACAAAATCAAGGATAATATAATTCGTCTCGTTTTCATAATGGTATTTTTTAATCGTTTGACAAAATTGCATACAAAACGGGGACTTTTCAATTTTTGTGCCAATTCAAATTACGAGTTGTGGGTTGCAGGTTTTTGTTTAATTTTGCAAAACGAATGAACGCGTTAGATTTATATATTGCTATTCCCATCTTATTAGGTTTCGTGATTGGTCTGTTTCGCGGATTAATCAAAGAGACCATTTCTCTGATTATCATCATTGTAGGAATTTTACTGAGTCGATTGCTGGCACCAGGCATTAGCGACAAGCTGATCAACTGGTTTAACATCAGCCCGCAAGCTGCTCGACCGATTTCATTTATCATTGCTTTTTTAGTCATAGCTTTGGTACTGATTATCATCGGAAGAATAATTCACAAAATGATAAAAATGTTGTCTTTAGGACTTATCAACTCAATACTGGGTGGCATCGTGAGCGCCATCAAATATATTTTGATCGTAAGTGTGGTGTTGGTACTGATAGAAGCATTAGATAATAAATTTTCTTTTTTGAGTAACGACTTAAAAGAGCAATCCACTCTTTATAAGCCCATTAAAAAAGTAGCTCCTGATCTTTGGAAGGAATTTAAAAAGGATATCCAATAGCAATGTGAAAAGCCATATCTTTAAAAGATGAAGGCAATACCCATCTGGATGCTGAGACAACAGCCGGATCATACAATTTGACCCCCATATCCATGCGGAAGATGAAAAAATTAAAATCCATCCTGATGCCTATGCCATAGGCTAAAGCGATTTGTTTCCAAAACGTATCCAATTTAAACACGCCACCGGGCTGATAGTCATAGTCTCTAATTGTCCAGATATTTCCCGCATCCGCAAAGATAGCCCCCTCCAATACCCAAAACATTTTAGTTCGGTATTCGACATTCATATCCAATTTGATATCGCCCACTTGGTTGTAATCTCTTCTGTTTAAGGAAAAACGTTGATAAGATCCGGGTCCTAACCGGCTTTCACCCCAACCTCTGACACTGTTCGCTCCTCCGCTATAAAACCTTCTTTCAAAAGGAATCACTTCTGAATTCCCATAAGGATACCCTACTCCCAAGCCAACATGGTAAACAAACTTATTGTTTTTATCTATGATTTGATGATAAGAAGAATTAATCCTTCCCTGCACATATTGCGAAAAACGTATATTAAAAGTACGATAGAAGCCATCTTCACCAGCAGGTATATTGAACAATTTATAAATACCAAATAAGATATTTCCTGCAGACTCAATGCTATAACGATAAGTGAAATAATTACGCAGAGGTCTCGCCCGATTATATCCGCTGAAGGACGTTCCGTAACTGATGCGCATAATCATGTAATCTTCATAATTATAGCGGTTATACCTGCCTGTTTCTAAGAAAGTTTCTTTAAATTCCTGCGATATCCAGGGAAAATATACATAACTCACATCCAACAAATCGAAATTGTGTAGTTGTCTGCCCTTATACCAATTGTACTTTGTACCAAATCCAATATTGGTAGAAGTAAATTCACTTGGACGATATTGATAATTGATTAAACCTTTAAATTCTGTAGAGCCTCTCAAGCTTCGGCTATATGTGTCACTAACAAACGGTATGATAGTTCTCGGCACTCGCAATCCAACTTGACCGCCCCATTCCTGTGCCGTCAGATCACCTTGTTTCTCAAGGGCATATCTCCCCTGTAAGGTCAAGGATTCCGCTCCTCTAAAAATGTTACGATGTGTGACACCCACATTTCCGGCTGTGCCCCAATAACCCTCTGTAAAAGTAATCTCTGCTTGGGAAGAAAAAGTAAATGTTTTGGCTTCGGCGACAGTAATCAAGCATTGTAAAGAGTCGGTTGCCGTTTCGGTGAAACTGATATGGGTATATTTCACAGGCGATAAGGCATTAAATGCTGCATAGGTTCGCTCTACATCAGCATCCGAATATAGGGTTCCGGGTTTGATAGATGTACTTGCCTTCAGGGAGTTGAAAGTAAGAAACTTTTTTTTCGGTCCGATAACCCAATAATTATCTTCTATTTGCAGGGTATCAATTTTTTGTGGTCCATCATCAACTATAATACTGCTGACAGCAGGATTTAAATTAAAAATTACCTTGCTGATGTGATATTGCTTAAACACTGTTTGCTCAAGACTATCTTCCCGTTCTTCCAGATAATCCCTAAGGCGTAAGGCAACATCAACCTTATGTGCTGCACTGTCAGCCGAATAAGCCATATAATCTTTCATGAAATTATAATATCCTCTCCTTCTCATGCCGGACGACAATCGATCTCTCTCGCTATCCAACTGATAGGCATCAAACAACATGTTTCTCTGTATCAACGATTGAGAAGAATCTTTTGCCAACTCTTCCAATTCATGAAAGGGAATATCTACTTCATAATTATTGACTCTATAGGGCTCATTGGCATGAATTTGATAAATAACACGTGCTCTTTTATCCTTTTTATGTACGATGGTGTTAATCTTGGCATTATAGTATCCTTTATTGATATGATATCGCAACAGTTGCTGGGAAGAAATATCCGTTAGCATGGAATCTAAAACAACGGGAGCTTGCCCTGTACGTCTCAAAATCCTATTCACCCACTTGGTGGTATCCTTTCCTGACAAATTATAAATGCCCAATTGCATTCTAAACAAACCTAATATGTACGAGTTGGGAGTTTGACGAATAAAATCAGGTAAGTCACTCTTGTCAATTTCCTTCGCATCAGATTTAATTTCAACTTTATCCAACAAATAAGTGCCTTCAGCAATGTGTTTGGTTGGCGAGCATGAAGTGAATAATGCACCTGACAAGCATATCAAAATGGAGAAAAGGAAAGCAAGTGACCGAAGATTTCGTTTCATGCATTGAATTGAAATAATTTAGATGCAAACTTACATAAAATTTCAAAATAACTACGACTGATTTTGGATTTTTGTTGAAGCTACGAAATATCTTCCTAACTTTACACCGAAAATTCAAGACTATGCTTTCAAAAAACAAAATTAAATTCATCCATTCACTCCAATTAAAAAAGTTCAGAGACGAGTCCGGATTTTTTATTGCCGAAGGCAGCAAGCTGATTCATGATCTTGCCGGCAGTTTTAATTGTGAACTGTTAGTTTATACAAAATTAAAAGAAGAAGACGTATTGTCCATCATGGCTCAAGAGCGCATATTAACCGACGAAGCCGGTTTGTGCAAAGTATCTGCACAAAAGACTCCTGAAGGCGTTTTGGCAATTTTCCAAAAACCTGAGCCTGTAGTTCCGTCAAAAGAGGAATTGAAAAAACAGCTTTGTTTGGCACTTGACGATATTCAAAATCCCGGGAATCTCGGCACTATCATCCGCATAGCCGATTGGTTCGGCATTCGTCACATTTTTTGCTCCCCGTCGACGGCTGATGCTTACGGACCCAAAACGGTACAAGCTACAATGGGTGCATTGGCAAGGGTTCATGTGCATTATGTTGATCTTGCGACATTTTTGTCTGAATGGAATACAATTAACCAGGGTGCAGACTTTCCCATATACGGTACTTTTTTAAGCGGCAGCAATATTTATTTGGAAAAACTATCTCCCAACGGTATTATTCTGATGGGCAACGAAGGACAGGGCATTTCACCTGCAATTGGAAAATACATCACCCACAAATTACGAATTCCCAACTTTCCGGAGAATGTTCCAACCTCAGAATCACTGAACGTAGCCGTTGCAACGGCAATAGTGTGCTCGGAGTTTAGGCGAAGGAGTCTCTAAAATAGCGTCATCTGACCGGCAACATCATCGATGATTTTGCGGACATCAGTCTGATCTTCTGATGGTTTCTTTGCATCTTTTTGCTGTCCTCTGTCTGTTTTTTCACTCTTCTTTTCGGGTTTCGAATCCGAAGCTTGCTCGTCACCATTCTCATCACCGCCGATCAAATCTTCCTCTGTTTCTTCCTGTGCGTTGGATGTATAATTTTCCACCGGCTCTTTAAAGCGCAAAGGTTCCAACTCATTGATTGTTTTAACCTCATAAGTGGTCAGGCGTTTTCCTTTTGCCTTAAAACCTTTTACGGCAATGAACTCTTCCGCATCAACTTCCAAAGCTTTCCTGTGGGCATCGCTGCCACCAAACACAAGCTCAAAACGCGGATAATCCTGATCCGACAGTAATATAAGCTGTGACTCAGGGTTATCGCCTAAAATGTTTTGCGGTTTTTGGGATGCTTCCAACTGAAAGCGTTTTAGGTAGTAGTACTTTTGGTCAGCATCGAATAAAACCAATGACCAAATCTTATCCGGAACATACTTTTCAATGACGAGCATGTTCTTATCAAAATGATTGGTCAACTCAAAATTCGTCATATAATATTCACCGGTAGAGGAGATGACTAAAATCTGATCATCACTGTGAAACTCACCCAAATAATCGCCTCGTTTATCATAATTGAGACGCAATACATCGCTGTCGAACCACACCTCACGTCCACCCAGGGTAGAAGCGCCCCTGTGCTTCAATACAATCTTATACACATCATTCTTAGTCAAGATATTTCCTCTTGCCTGACGACCTTTGATAGCAATATCACTGAAATCTTTCTCGAAGACCAACTTAGTGAGACGAGGCTTCGGTTTTAAAGTCACGCGGATAATTTCAGCTTCCGCATTAGGGTTGGCAGTAAAATAGACAATTTTAGACCCTTCCTTACCTTGCGTAATATCATATTCTCTGTCCCTTGTGATACCTCCTACTGCAAAGCGTTTCAAATAAAACGGTCCGGACTTGCCATGCTTGTACACCACATTATACACCGTGCGTGTGTCGTTCTTTTTGAAAACATTCAAATATAAGATGTTCTTGCCTACAAAAACCTTATCGGCCACTTTCACCACCTTGTAGGTACCGTCTTTAAAGAAGATAATGATATCGTCCAGATGAGAACAGTTGCAAACAAACTCATCTTTGCGTAAGCCTGTACCGATAAAGCCTTCTTCATAATTGACATAAAGCTTCTCGTTAGCTTCAATAACCTTGGTTGCAACAATAGTTTCGAAATTCCGAATTTCCGTCAGTCGCGGATAATCTTTTCCATATTTATTTTTCAGACCTTCATACCAGAAAATTGTATAATCAACTATATTATCCAACTGATACTGAACATCTTTTATTTTTTTCTGAAGATTAATCAGGATTTCATCAGCTTTGTCGGAATCAAACTTAGTAATTCGCATCATTTTGATTTCCAGTAGCTTCAGAATATCTTCTTTATTTACTTCCCTTATCAAGTCTTTCTTGAAAGGCTCCAACCTTTTGTCAATATGAGCAACTGCCTTGTCCGGAGAATCACTTTCTTCAAATCCTTTATCTTTATAAATTCTGTTTTCAATGAAAATTTTTTCTAAAGACGTAAAGAAAAGCTGCTCTTCTAATTCCCCTTTTTGAATTTTTAGTTCTAATTCGAGTAAATCCTTCGTATGGTCACAACTGATGCGAAGCATGTCGCTCACATTCATAAACCGAGGTTTATTATCATGAATCACGCAACAGTTGGGTGAAATACTGATTTCGCAATCGGTAAATGCATATAACGCATCAATGGCTTTGTCGGAAGAAGTTCCTGGCTGCAAATGTACCAGTATTTCTACTTCAGCAGAAGTATTGTCATCCACTTTGCGAATTTTGATTTTCCCTTTATCAACAGCTCTGAGAATCGAATCAATCAACTTGGAGGTATTCGTTCCATAAGGAATTTCTGTAATTGCAAGGGTTTTATTATCAATTTTGTTGATAGTGGCACGTACTTTCACTGAACCACCGCGCTCACCATCGTTATAGCGACTCACATCAATAGCACCACCGGTTTGAAAGTCGGGATACAATTCAAACTCCTCATCTTTCAAATGTGCAATGCAGGCATCAATCAGTTCATTAAAGTTATGCGGTAAAATTTTCGAATTTAATCCGACTGCAATACCTTCTCCACCTTGTGCCAACAGCAAAGGAAATTTTACCGGTAATGTAATCGGCTCTTTGTTTCTGCCATCGTAGGATAACTTCCATTCTGTCGTTTTAGGATTAAAAACGGTGTCCAAAGCAAATTTTGAGAGGCGTGCTTCAATATAACGGGGTGCTGCGGCTCCGTCACCGGTTAAGATATTTCCCCAGTTACCCTGACAATCAATCAACAAATCCCTCTGTCCAAGTTGCACCAATGCATCGCCGATGGATGCATCGCCGTGCGGATGGAATTGCATGGTATGTCCGACAATATTGGCTACTTTGATATAACGACCGTCATCCAAGCGTTTCATCGAATGCAGGATGCGCCGCTGAACAGGTTTCAAGCCATCATAGATATTGGGCACAGCCCTTTCTAATATCACATAAGAAGCATAATCTAAAAACCAATTTTGGTACATACCTGCCAAATGATATTTGGCAGGCTTATCAGCTATTTTCGGTATAACGTAATTCGAATGTGTTTCGGAAATATCCTCATTATCTGTCTCTTTCTCTTCACTAATATCGACAACATCATCTGTATTGTCAATACCATCAAGCTCTTCATTTCGTTCAGGAAATTCTTTTTTTTCCTGCAAATCATCCATAATTTTCTCTTTACTCATACAATAAACCTCATTTTAAAAATCATCCTACAAAAGTAACAAAAAATTCAGTAACTTTGCGTTCGATTTTTAGTATTGAATTATTGAATTGAGAATAAAGAACAAAGACAAATTAACTAAGAACGAAGAACGATGAACTAAAAACTGAACTCGCGACCCCGAAATACGGAACGCGTTAACTTCTTTAACTTCCTAACTACTAACTTCCCTAACTTCTCTAACTTCATTAACTTCCCAAATAACTTCCAAAAAGAATAATTTAAACAATAAATCTTCAAATAATTAAATAAATATGTTTCCCCCTCAAAGTGATGTTTTTAAAAAGTTGATTGCGCACTGCAAAGAGTATGGTTTTGTATTTCCTTCCAGCGAGATATATGATGGATTGGGAGCTGTGTATGATTACGGGCAAAACGGTGTTGAATTAAAAAACAACCTGAAAAAATACTGGTGGGACAGTATGGTGTTGTTAAATGAGAATGTGGTCGGCATTGACGCAGCCATTTTCATGCACCCTACCACCTGGAAAGCTTCCGGACATGTGGATGCTTTCAATGACCCTCTGATTGATAACAGAGATTCCAAAAAGCGCTATCGTGCTGATGTACTGATAGAGGATCTGTTGGCCAAATACGACGAAAAAAATCAAAAGGAAATAGACAAGGCTGCCAAACGTTTCGGAGATAAGTTTGATGCTGAAATGTTCAGGCAAACCAATCCGCGTGTATTGGAAAACCAGGCAAAGCGTGATGAAATACACACCCGATTTGTGAAGGCATTGCATGATAATGACTTAGCTGAGTTAAAAGCCATCATCGAAGACAACGAGATAGTTTGTCCGATCAGTGGCACCAGAAACTGGACGGATGTACGGCAGTTTAACCTGATGTTTTCCACTGAAATGGGCTCGACCGCAGAAGGTGCTACGCAAGTATTTTTGCGTCCTGAAACCGCACAAGGTATTTTTGTAAACTTCCTGAACGTTCAAAAAACCGGCAGGATGAAAATTCCATTCGGCATTGCACAAATAGGAAAAGCTTTCCGCAATGAAATAGTTGCCAGGCAATTTATTTTCAGGATGCGTGAGTTTGAACAGATGGAAATGCAATTTTTTGTCCGTCCCGGAGAGGAACTAAAATGGTATGAATACTGGAAAGAAGTTCGTTTGCGTTGGCATCAGGCATTGGGCTTGGGCGATCACAAATACCGTTTCCACGATCACGAAAAATTGGCACATTATGCCAATGCCGCAACCGACATCGAATTTGAAATGCCCTTTGGTTTCAAAGAAGTAGAAGGCATTCATTCACGAACGGACTTTGACTTGACAAGTCATGAGAGGTATTCCGGAAAGAGTCTTAAATACTTCGACCCGGAACTAAATCAATCTTATGTACCCTACGTAGTTGAGACTTCCATAGGATTGGACCGTACCTTCCTGTCCATTTTAGCAGGCACCTATGCTGAAGAAGATTTAGGGAACGGTGACAGCCGCGTAGTATTAAAGTTGCCACCTGCACTGGCTCCGGTTAAAGTTGCCATACTACCTTTGGTCAAGAAAGATGATCTCCCTGAAAAAGCGCAAGAGATCATGGATATGTTGAAATTTGACTACAAATGTTTCTATGATGAAAAAGACTCCATCGGCAAGCGTTATCGCCGTCAGGATGCCATTGGAACACCTTTCTGCGTTACCATTGACCATCAAACTCTGACCGACAACACGGTAACCATTCGTCATCGCGACAGCATGGAACAAGAAAGGGTTGCTATAGAAGCTTTGTCCGAAATTATTGGAAAATCAACAAGCATCAAAGAATTACTGAAGAAAATATAACTCCATATAATGCGATTTTATTGCTTGGACATTTTACCCTAATAGATATTGTAACACAAGAAAGGAAGCTGTTTCATAATGAAACAGCTTCCTTTCTTATCCTGCAAAACAATCCATATCAATTATTCTGCTTTATTCTTTTTCTCAGCTTGAGGTTCAGCTTTATCTTTAGTAGTAGTTTCTTTTTTAACAACCTTTTTTGTTTCGGTTTTAGCAGCAGCCTTAGGAGCCTTAGCTTCCGGAGCTTTAATCTTTTCCGGTTTTACAGCAGCGGCTTCTTCAGCAACAGGCTTCTTCTCTGCAGCAGGAGCTTTAGCTTTCTCTTTAGGAGTAGCAGTTTTTACAGTTTCTTCTTTAGCAACCTCTTTTTTAACGTCTTTTTTTGCTTCTTTTTCAGCAGCAGCCTCAGGTGCTTTAGCTTCCGGAGCTTTAGCCTTTTCTGATTTTACAGCAGCGGATTCTTCTTCAGAAACAGCCTTCTTCTCTGCAACAGGAGCAGCAGCTTTTTCTTCAACAGCAGCTTCTACAATTTCTTCTGCAACTTCTTCCTTAACAGGAACTGCAGTAGGAGTAGCAGTTGTTTTCCTGGAAGATGAACGACGTGTACGAACTGTTTTCTTAGCTACCTTGTCTTTGAGCATATTTTCGTTGTAATCAACCAACTCAATGATACACATTTCGGCGCTATCTCCTAAGCGAAGACCGGTTTTCAGAATGCGTGTGTAACCACCCGGACGATCTGCTATCTTTTGCGAGATATTTTGGAAGAGTTCAGTAACAGCTTCTTTGTTTTGCAGATGGCTAAACACATAACGACGTGAAGCTGTTGTATCTTCCTTTGATTTCGTCAAAATTGGTTCGATATAAACACGCAAAGCCTTTGCTTTAGCGACTGTAGTTTGTATTCTTTTATGTTTAATAAGGGAAATCGACATGTTAGCCAGCATGGATTTCCTATGTGCTGCCGTACGACTTAAATGATTAAATTTCTTATTATGTCTCATCTTCTGTTATTCTTTATCTAATTTATACTTGGATATATCCATGCCGAAGGTTAAATTCAAACCCTCTAGCTTTTCATCCAATTCTGCCAATGATTTTTTTCCGAAATTCCTAAACTTCAACAAATCGTGGCGATTGTAAGTAACCAATTGTCCCAATGACTCTACATCAGCGGCTTTCAAACAATTCAAAGCTCGTACTGACAGTTCTAAATCTACCAATTTAGTTTTGAGCAATTGACGCATTTGCAGATACTCCTCATCAAAATCATCATGAGTTTCTGTTTCTACAGTTTCTACTGATATTTTTTCATCAGAAAAGAGCATGAAATGATGGATCAATATTTTAGCTGCTTCATTCAAAGCATCTTTTGGGAAAATAGATCCGTCTGTATCAATTTCAATAGTCAACTTTTCATAATCAGTTATCTGCTCAACACGAAAATCTTCAATGGTGTATTTTACGTTTTTGATGGGTGTGAAAATTGAATCAATAGGAATAATTCCCAACTCACCGTCAACTACAAGTGCATTTTCTTCAGAAGTTACATAACCGCGACCTTTATTGACATATACATCCATTTGAAAACTTGCGGAAGCATCCATTTCACAGATAACTAATTCGGGATTCAATACTTCAAATCCGGTAAAACTCTTACCTATGTCGCCAGCCAGAAGTTTGGTATTACCACTTGTTACATTGACAGTCACCTTTTCAGTTTCAATATCTTCTACAATTTGTTTAAACCGAATTTGTTTCAAATTTAAAATAATATTGGCAACATCATCAATAACTCCGGGAATGGTTGAGTATTCATGATCTACGCCATCAAATTTAACTGCAGTGATTGCAAAACCTTCCAGTGAAGACAAAAGAATTCGACGCAAAGCATTACCAATTGTAATACCATACCCCGGTTCAAGTGGACGAAACTCAAACTTTCCGTAAAAGTTATTGGCTTCCAACATGATTACCTTATCGGGCTTTTGAAATGCTAATATAGCCATGATTATTTTTTATTTAGAGTACAACTCAACGATTAATTGTTCTTTGATATTTTCAGGTATTTCTTCTCTATCAGGGACATGAATTAACTTCCCTGACAAAGAGGCACTATCCCACTCTATCCATGGATACTTGGAGTGATTAAAGCCACTCAGGGACTCTGTAATTATCTTCATCGATTTATCTTTTTCACGAACAGCAACAATCTGTCCAGGACGAACGTTATAAGACGGAATGTTTACCACCTGTCCATCCACAGTAATGTGTCTGTGACTAACCAACTGACGAGCACCTGCTCGTGTGGGGGAAATACCCATGCGATAAACAATATTGTCTAAACGGCATTCAAGTAGCTGTAACAGAATAACCCCGGTAACACCCGGCTGACTCTGAGCCTTTTCATACATCCGTCTAAACTGTCTCTCTAATACGCCATAAGTGTATTTTGCTTTTTGTTTCTCGCGCAACTGAATACCGTATTCGGAAGTTTTCTTACGACGGTTGCTTCCATGTTGTCCGGGAGGATAATTCTTTTTCGCCAGCACTTTGTCCGGTCCGAAAATTGGCTCACCGAATTTTCGCGCAATTTTTGATTTTGGTCCAATATATCTTGCCATTATTTTTAAAAAATTACTTTTTTATTGTTGACTTGGTCTTCAAATATATCCTAGCATCATTTGTTACAGCCGCGGTTGCAGAGAGAAAAGTAAGCATACAACCCAAAAAACAATTCACTATTCAAATATTCTCAGAATAAATATTAATTTGATTTACTGTTTACTCATTCACCATTCACTATCCACCATTTGCCTACGGTTTGAGTAAATGAGTGGTACCATGGTAATAATTACACTCTTCTGCGATTGGGCGGACGACAACCATTATGTGGCAGTGGTGTAACGTCGATGATTTCTATCACCTCTATACCTGCCCCATGAACAGTACGAATAGCAGACTCACGTCCGTTACCCGGTCCTTTAACATAAGCCTTCACCTTACGCAATCCTAAATCGTAAGCTATTTTCGCACAATCCTCTGCTGCCATCTGAGCGGCATAAGGCGTGTTCTTCTTCGAACCGCGAAAGCCCATCTTTCCGGCTGACGACCATGAAATAACCTGACCGTCATCGTTGGTAAGAGTTACGATTACATTGTTGAAAGAAGAGTGTACGTGCAATTGTCCCACACTATCAACTTTAACAACCCTTTTCTTGGCTGATACTGATTTTTTTGCCATAAATTATTATTTAATTCTTTATCTAAAATACGCTGATTAACCCTTGGTTGCTTTTTTCTTATTAGCAACAGTTTTTCTTCTACCTTTACGTGTACGTGCATTGTTCTTTGTGCTCTGTCCACGCAACGGCAAACCGATACGGTGGCGAATTCCGCGATAACAACCAATGTCCATCAAACGTTTGATGTTAAGTTGTACCTCCGAACGAAGATCACCTTCTACTTTGTAGTCCGCACCAATAATTTCACGGATTTTAGCTGCCTGGTCGTCAGTCCAATCTTTCACTTTGATGTTGATATCAACACCGGCTTTTTCTAAAATTTTTCTTGCACTGCTACGACCTATTCCGTAGATATAAGTCAATCCAACTTCCCCTCTTTTGTCCTGGGGCAAATCTACTCCTACAATTCTTATAGCCATAAACTATTTATTTTTTAAAATAAAATGTTTAACCCTGACGTTGTTTAAACCTCGGGTTTTTTTTATTAATAACATACAAGCGTCCTTTTCTACGAACAATCTTACATTCTTCGCTGCGCTTTTTTACAGAAGCTCTTACTTTCATCTTACATGTCAGCCCCTAAAATCTCCTGTGGAGAACTGCCAACTACTTGAGGCTTTTTAATAGTTGGACATGAGTAATTTATATTATACTTTAATACTGTTTCCTTCTATGCTCTCTTCATTAAGGAAGATTTATTTATATCTAAATGTTATTCTTCCTTTAGATAAATCATACGGTGACATTTCAACCTTTACTTTGTCGCCCGGAAGAATTCTGATATAATGCATCCGCATTTTTCCCGAAATATGAGCCGTAATCACATGGCCATTTTCTAATTCAACCCGGAACATGGCGTTAGACAAAGCTTCAATGATTACACCATCTTGCTCTATTGCTGTTTGTTTAGCCATAATATATCAATTTATTTTAGTCTCTAAAACTTGTTCTATATATTCGAAAGAAGACAAAATATCTGCTTTGCCTTTTCTGATAGCCACCGAATGCTCGAAATGTGCCGAAGGCATCCTATCGGCAGTGCGGGTAGTCCATCCGTCTTTCTCAAATACCAACTGTCGCTTACCCATATTGATCATGGGCTCAATGGCGATTGTCATACCGGACTTCAACAGGGTACCGTATCCTTTCCGACCATAGTTCGGGACTTCAGGAGATTCGTGCAAATTACGACCGACGCCATGTCCTATCATTTCTCTTACAACAGAATAACCATGTGCTTCGCAATGCGATTGAATGGCATTTCCAATATCACCGAGTCTTTTTCCTTCAACAGCCTGCTCAATTCCTAAATACAGAGATTCTTTGGTGGTGCGCAGTAAGTCAAGAATTTCCTGCTTCACCTCTCCTACAGTAAAAGTATAAGCACTATCACCATGAAATCCGTTTATATAGGCTCCACAATCAATGGAAATTATATCTCCATCGTTTAAAACTGTCTTATCTGAAGGTATTCCGTGTACAATCTGTTCATTCACAGAAGTACAGATTGAGTTCGGAAATCCGTTATATCCTAAAAAACCGGGTACGGCTCCATGATCTCTGATAAACTCATCCGCTCTTTTGTCCAATTGTGCCGTAGTCACCCCGGGAGCAATCATGGACGCAAGTTCAGCCAACGCCTTGGCAACTATTTGATTGCTTATTCTAAGTAGTTCTATCTCTTCATCTGTTTTAAGAAAAATCATCTATTGTGACTGACTATTTACAAACTTACAATATAACAATATTGATTATATAAAAATTATCAATGTCTTTTTAATAGGCCGAAATACCACCTGAACGTCCCTTTATACGTCCGCCTGACTTTAACAAACCATCGTAATGGCGCATCAACAAATGACTTTCAATCTGCTGCAAGGTATCAAGTACAACACCTACCAAAATCAACAAGGATGTACCTCCGAAGAACTGAGCAAATCCTCTGTTGACACCTAACAAAGAGGCAAATGCAGGAAGAATGGCTACTATCGCCAGGAAAATAGATCCCGGAAGTGTAATGCGTGACATCACTTCATCCAAAAACTCGGCGGTTTGCTTACCCGGTTTGCATCCCGGTATAAATCCATTGTTTCTTTTTAAATCTTCAGCCATTTGTGTCGGATTGATAGTTACCGCAGTATAAAAATAAGTAAATGCGATAATCAGCAAGGCGAACACTAAATTATACCAGAATCCGTCGTTGTTCATAAATGCCCTGAGGAACCCGCTGGCAGTTTCTGAATTAGCAAAACCTGCAAGCGTTAAAGGAATAAACATAATTGCCTGCGCAAAAATAATGGGCATCACACCGGCAGCATTAATTTTCAAAGGAATATACTGACGTACGCCCCCGTATTGTTTGTTTCCAACAACTCTTTTAGCATACTGAACCGTAATTCTGCGCGTTCCTTGAACAAGCATAATGGATGCGGCAATCACCACAAACAAGAAAATAATTTCAAGTAAGAACATGACCAATCCACCACCCGATTCATAAAAACGAGAAACAAATTCTCTGATCACAGCACCTGGGAAGCGTGCAATGATACCGATTAAAATGATAAAAGAAATTCCGTTTCCAATGCCTTTATCAGTAATCCGTTCCCCTAACCACATGACAAACATGGAACCTGCGGTTAAAATGATGGTTGATGTAATGGTAAACCAAATACCACCGGGTAAAGATGAACCGACCTGATGCAGTTGTACGTTTAAATTAACCAGGTACGAGGGAGCTTGAAGCAACAAGATACCCACAGTCAAATACCGGGTAATCTGGTTCATTTTCCTACGACCACTTTCACCTTCACGTTGCATCTTCTGGAAATAAGGCACCATGATAGAAAGTAACTGCACCACAATAGATGCGGAAATATAGGGCATAATCCCCAATGCAAAAATAGACGCATTGGCAAATGCACCTCCTGAGAACATGTCTAACAAGGCCATTAACCCACCACTGGTTTGAGATTTTAATGCGGCCAAATCCACCGGATTAATACCGGGAAGGACAACGAATGTTCCGAAACGATAGAGTAAAACAAACAAAAACGTTGTTAAAAGTCTGGTACGGAGATCTTCTATCTTCCAGATATTTTTTATTGTCTCAATTATTTTCTTCATGTGAACAACCTTTTCTTACATTAACGGATAAACATCCGGTAATTATTTTATAACAACTGTTCCTCCTAACGCAGTGATAGCCTCTTCTGCCGCTTTTGAGAAAGCATTGGCTTCTACATCTAATTTCGTTTTCAACTCTCCTTTTGCCAAAATTTTAACCTTATCTTTTTTGTTGATAAAGCCATGTTTCAGCAATTCGTCAAGTCCTATTTTTTTCAAATTGTGTGTTTGAGCCATATTCTCCAATGTGTCAAGATTGATAGCTTTAAACACAGTTTTGTTGATGTTTTTAAATCCAAACTTAGGAAGACGACGCTGGATGGGCATTTGTCCACCTTCAAAACCAACTTTCTTTGCAAATCCGGAACGTGATTTTGCCCCTTTATGTCCGCGTGTTGAAGTACCTCCTAATCCGGAACCGGTACCGCGTCCAACTCTTTTTCTTGTTTTAACTGAACCTGCTGCCGGTGTTAATTTACTTAAATCCATATCTTATATTCTAAAAAGATTCAAATCCTGTTTAATCAATAATTTTCACCAAGTGTTTAACCTTTTCAACCATTCCCAATATTTGGGGAGTAGCTTCATGTTCAACTACGGTATTTATTTTTTTCAAACCCAAAGCCTGTAGCGTGCGTACTTGGTTCTGAGGACGTCTGATTGTACTTCTAACTAATTGTATTTTAATTGTTGCCATCTTAATCCTTATTTAACCGTTAAACACTTTATCTACTGAAACTCCACGATTCTGAGCTACCATAAAGACATCGCGCAACTCTCCCAATGCAGCCATTGTAGCCTTTACCAAGTTGTGAGGGTTAGACGATCCTTTAGATTTAGCCAATACGTCTGTGATACCAACACTTTCGAGAACAGCACGCATAGCACCACCGGCTTTTACTCCTGTACCCGGGGAAGCTGGTTTTAGAAACACCTGTGCTCCACCAAATTTTGCATATTGTTCATGTGGTATTGTTCCTTGATATATGGGAACTTTAATCAGATTTTTCTTGGCGGCTTCAGTTCCTTTGGCTATTGCGGAGGTAACTTCACCTGCTTTTCCCAGTCCCCATCCTACGATGCCGTCTTCGTTGCCGACTACAACAATTGCAGAAAAGCTGAAAGCACGTCCACCCTTCGTTACTTTAGTAACGCGGTTGATAGCAACTAATCTGTCTTTTAATTCCAAATCACTGGTTGTTTTTATTATATCCATATCCGTTGTCTTACCTGATTAAAATTTAAGTCCGCCTTGACGAGCGGCTTCTGCCAATTGTTTAACTCTACCATGATATAAATAACCGTTACGGTCAAATACAACTTCTTTGATACCTTTTTCCTGCGCATTTTTTGCAACCATAGCGCCAACTTTGGCAGCTTGTTCGGTCTTAGTCATTTTTTCTTTCATTCCTAATGAAGAAGCAGATGCTAAGGTTGTACCATGAACATCATCGATCAACTGAGCATATATTTGCGTATTACTACGAAAAACGGTCAAACGAGGTTTTTGTGCGGTACCCGATACTTTTCGACGGATATACGCCTTAATTCTATTCCTTCTATTAATTTTCATTTCCTTCAATATTTATTATTTGCCTTTTACTGCTGATTTACCGGCTTTGCGACGAACAACCTCGTCCAAGAATTTAACACCTTTTCCTTTATAAGGCTCCGGTTTACGGAATGAACGAATCTTCGCACAAACCTGTCCAATCAATTGCTTGTCAGCACTCTCAAGGATAATCAGCGGATTCTTGTTTCGCTCCATCTTGGTTTCAACCTTGATTTCTGCAGGTAAACTCATGTAAATATTGTGGGTATAACCTAAGGAAAGCTCTAAGAGCTGACCTTGATTGCTAACCCTATATCCCACCCCTACAAGTTCCAATGTTTTTTGATATCCTTTAGAAACACCTGTAACCATATTTTGGATGAGGGAACGGTACAGACCATGCAGTGCACGATTTTGCTTCTCATCATTAGCACGTGCTACATGACATTGATTGTTTTCAACAGAAACGGTAATATTAGGATTAATCTCTTGTGTTAGTTCTCCCTTCGGACCTTTAACCGTAACAACAGAGTCCTTTTGTGTTATGCTTACTCCACTCGGGATAGTAATGGGTAAATTTCCAATTCTTGACATACTTCTCTCCTCCTCAATTAATAAACATAACATAATACCTCACCACCTACTTTCAACCTACATGCCTCTTTATTGGTCATAACACCCTGTGAAGTAGATACGATTGCAATTCCAAGTCCGTTCAAAACACGTGGCATATCCTTATACCCGGTGTATTTACGTAAACCTGGAGTTGACACCCTGATAAGTTTTTTTATTGCATTCACCTTGTTTACAGGATCGTATTTCAATGCAATTTTAATGGTACCTTGTGGTCCGTCATCTACAAATTTGTAGTGAAGCACATAACCCTGCTCATGTAAAATACGGGTTATTTCTTTTTTGAGATTGGATGCAGGAATCTCTACAATTCGATGTTTCGCCTGAATAGCATTCCGCAATCTCGTTAAATAATCTGCAATTGGATCTGTCATATTTTTATTTTTAAATTAATCCCGACTGCCGGGACAATATTTAAACCCCCTAAATCCCCCGAAGGGGAATTTTTGAGAGCAATTATAAATAATTAATTATTATCAATAATTATATTGGTAATCTCCTAACATCCACCCCTTTGGGGGTTAGAGGCTTTACCAACTTGCTTTTTTTACGCCGGGTATCAAACCCTTTGACGCCATTTCCCTGAACTGAATGCGAGAAATTCCAAACTGTCTCATGTATCCTTTCGGACGACCGGTAATTTTACAACGGTTGTGATAGCGAATGGGCGACGAGTTTCTTGGAAGAGTCTGAAGTGCATCATAATTACCTTCGGCAATATACTGTTCACGTTTAGCCGCATATTTTGCAATCATCCTCGCTCTTTTCACCTCACGGGCTTTCATTGATTCTTTTGACATTGTATCTATCTCTTTTTATTAATCTTTCTTAAATGGTAAGCCAAATTCTCTCAGCAATGCATAACCTTCTTCATCGGTTTTAGCAGTTGTAACAAAGGAAATATTCATCCCGGTCAATCGACTGACATTATCAATATTGATTTCCGGAAAAATAATCTGTTCCTGTATTCCCAAGGTATAGTTACCTCTACCATCCAATTTATTACTAATTCCTCTGAAGTCGCGTACACGCGGAAGTGCCATCCGGGTCAAACGTTCCAAAAACTCGTACATGCGATCGCCACGAAGCGTAACACGTACGCCGATAGGCATTTTTCTACGTAATTTGAAATTTGAAACGTCTTTTGTAGACAGTGTTTGAACAGCCTTCTGACCGGTTATGGCAGTCATTTCACTGATTGCATTATCAATGATCTTCCTGTCGGCAACAGCAGCTCCCAATCCTTGGTTGAGTACAATTTTCTCCAGCTTGGGAACCTGCATTACGGACTTATAACCAAACTCCTTTATCAATGTAGGAACAATGCGTTCTCTATAATCTTGTTTAAAACTTGCTGTGTTCATTGCTTAAATCTCTTCTCCTGTTTTTTTGGAAACACGTACTAATTTACCTTCCGCATTCAATTTTCTTCCGACACGAACGGGCTTTCCGTTTTCAAGCAGATTCAAATTTGAAATATGTATGGGAAGTTCCTGTTTAACAATACCACCGTGTGGACTTTTAGCACTTGGTTTTGTATGTTTCGAAACCATGTTGATACCTTCTACGATAGCTCGTTGCTTATCAACAAGTACTTTCAACACACGACCAGTCTTACCTTTGTCCTCACCAGAATTCACATAAACCGTGTCACCTTTTTTGATATGTAATTTACTCATCACGAATTAATTTTATGAAAATTATAATACTTCAGGCGCAAGTGATATGATTTTCATGTTTGTTGCACGTAACTCACGTGCTACGGGTCCGAAAATACGACTTCCACGAATCTCCCCTGCATTATTCAATAACACACAGGCATTATCGTCAAAACGAATATAAGATCCGTCTGCCCTGCGAACTTCTTTTTTCGTGCGCACTATCACTGCTTTTGAAACAACACCTTTTTTAATTTCGGATGACGGCACGGCACTTTTTACAGTCACCACTATCACATCACCTAAAGAAGCGTAGCGTTTGCCGGTTCCTCCTAAAACACGGATACACAGTACTTCTTTTGCACCGGAGTTATCCGCAACATTGAGTCTTGATTCTTGTTGTATCATAATTACTTAGCCCTTTCGATAATTTCAATTAATCTCCATCTTTTTAACTTACTCAGCGGACGAGTTTCCATGATTCGTACGGTATCACCGATATTGGATTCATTCTTCTCATCATGCACATGATATTTTTTTGTTTTATTTACGAACTTACCGTAAATAGGGTGCTTCTCTTTCCATCTTACAACAACAGTAATGGTTTTATCCATCTTGTTGCTAAACACAACACCCGTTCTTTCTTTCCTTAGATTTCTTTCCATCCGTGTCAATGTTATTTAAATTAATTATTTTCACGCTGATGTAATTCGGTTGCAAGACGGGCAATTGTACGACGTACTTCTTTTATTTGCAACGGATTGTCAAGCGGAGATATGGAGTGATTCAACTTCAATCGCACCAAATGCTCTCTTTCAGCATCCAAACGTTCAAGAATCTCTTGATTACTTAATTCTCTTATTTCTCTGATTTTCATACGATAATAATTTGTTTTTAAGCTGTCGTATAGAACTCTCGATAAACCAATTCAATCATTCATAATCGATTAAATTTGTTCATGTTCGTCTCATACCTCATTAAGCATTTTGAGTTGTATCATAATCACGTCTTACTACAAAACGTGTGGTAACCGGTAATTTTTGAGCAGCTAAACGCAATGCTTCTTTAGCTATTTCGTAAGATACACCTTCTACTTCTATAATCACTCTGCCGGGAGTTACAGGCACAACGAATTCTTCGGGAGCACCTTTACCTTTACCCATACGCACTTCAGCAGGTTTTTTTGTGATTGGCTTATCGGGAAAAACCCGAATCCATATCTGTCCCTGACGTTGCATATAACGGGTAACAGCAACACGTGCGGCTTCTATTTGACGCCCGGTAAGCCATTTGGATTGCAGTGATTTTATCCCAAAAGAACCGAAAGCCAATTGGTTCCCTCTTTGAGCATCGCCTTTCATGCGCCCCTTTTGCTGTTTCCTGAACTTTGTTTTCTTAGGTTGTAACATAATATATTTACATCAAATTCATTAAATACATATTATTTCCTTCTTCTTCTAAAGCCTTTACCACCGCCTTCACTGAAACGATCATCGCTTCTGCGACCACCTATTTCTTTAGAAGCACCGTAAGTGGGTGATAAATCTTTCTTACCGTAAATTTCGCCACGACAAATCCAAACCTTAACACCTATGAGGCCGACCTTAGTCAAGGCTTCAGCATGGGCATAGTCGATATCGGCTCTGAATGTATGTAAAGGAGTTCTACCTTCTTTATACATTTCCGAACGAGCCATCTCAGCTCCGTTTAAACGTCCGGATATCTGGATTTTGATACCTTCAGCACCCATACGCATGGTTGAAGCAATAGCCATTTTAACAGCACGACGATAAGCTATCTTTCCTTCAAGCTGTCGCGCAACGTTATTTGCAACGATTACTGCGTCAAGCTCAGGGCGTTTGATTTCGAAAATATTGATTTGAATTTCCTTATCAGTAATTTTCTTTAATTCTTCTTTTAGTTTATCTACTTCTTGTCCGCCTTTACCGATAATAATACCCGGACGAGAGGTACATACCGTTATGGTAACCAGTTTCAAGGTACGTTCAATTATAATACGCGACACACTGGCTTTTGCCAACCGGGTATTCAGATATTTTCTGAGTTTATAGTCCTCTAAAAGCGTGTCACCGTAATTGTTTCCACCATACCAATTCGAGTCCCATCCACGGATAATTGCTAAGCGATTGCTTACTGGATTAGTTTTTTGTCCCATCGAGTATTAATTTTCGTTTTCGTTATTATTTTTGGTATCTACATATATTGTAACGTGATTCGAACGTTTGCGAATACGATAACCACGACCCTGAGGAGCCGGACGGAGACGCTTCAGCATCGTAGCCGAATCAACGTAAATCTGACTTACATACAAATCAACGCTGTCTGCTTTTTGTTCTGTTTTCTGCTCCCAATTGGAAATTGCGGATTTAAGCAACTTCTCTAATCTTCCGGAAGCTTCTTTTGGCGAGAACTTTAAAATACTTAATGCTTTGTTGACTTCCATACCTCTGATCATATCTGCCACCAAGCGCATTTTACGCGGAGAAGTCGGAACATTATTAAGTTTCGCAAAGTACTGCGTTTTATTTGCTTCTTTTCTTTTTTCTGCTGATATTCTTTTTCTTGCACCCATTTCGGAAATTTTTAATGCTTTTTATTAAATAGTTTCAATGGATTATTTCTTCTTACCACCGTGACCGCGGAAGTTACGAGTTGGTGCAAATTCACCCAACTTGTGACCAACCATATTTTCGGTAATATATACAGGAATAAATTTGTTTCCATTATGAACTGCAATGGTATGACCTACAAAATCCGGCGAAATCATAGTGGCACGTGACCAAGTTTTGATAACAGTCTTCTTCCTGCTTTCATTCATGTCCACCACCTTCTTTTCAAGCTTCAAATTAATATAGGGTCCTTTTTTTAATGAACGGCTCATTTTATTCTATTACTTGTTAACTGTTATTTTTTCTTCCTTTCAATTATATATTGACTTGACTGCTTCTTAGGCGCACGTGTCTTGTACCCTTTAGAAAGTACTCCTGTACGTGAACGAGGTTGTCCTCCGGAAGCACGACCTTCACCACCACCCATCGGGTGATCTATCGGGTTCATGGCTACACCACGAACGCGTGGACGACGTCCGAGCCAACGTGAGCGTCCGGCTTTACCGGATTGCTGCAATGCATGATCGGAATTTCCAACGGCTCCAATCGTAGCTTTACATGCAGACAACACTTTACGCAACTCACCTGAAGGCAACTTAATCACAGCGTATTTATCTTCACGTGAACTTAACTGAGCAAAAGTACCGGCTGAGCGCACCATGGCTGCTCCCTGACCCGGTCTTAGTTCAATATTGTGAATGATAGTACCCAAAGGAATATTCTGCATCGGAAGTGCATTCCCTACTTCGGGAGCAGCTTCTGCTCCTGACAATATCTTTTGGCCTACCTGTAATCCGTTGGGAGCCAAAATATACCGCTTTTCACCATCCGCATAGAACAGCAAAGCGATATTTGCCGAACGATTCGGATCGTATTCAATGCTCTTTACAGTTGCAGGAATACCATCCTTGTTGCGTTTGAAATCAATTACTCTATATTTTCTCTTGTGACCGCCACCCATATTACGGACAGTCATTTTTCCTTGATGGTTACGGCCTCCGGTTTTTTTAATACCGCTAACAAGAGATTTTTCTGGTGTCTTCGAAGTAATTGCGTCGAAGGTACCAATAATCTTATGTCTTTGCCCCGGTGTTGTGGGCTTTAATTTACGTACAGGCATTTGTATATTTACAATTTAACTATTTACAATTTATAATTTACAGTTTAATTTAAATATTACTGTAAAAATCTATGGTCTCGCCTTCTTTCAATGTAACTATAGCTTTTTTATAAGCTGATGTCTTTCCGGTAATTGCACCGCTCTTCGTATAACGATTCTTTTTCTTCGGAGCAGCAATCATGGTGTTTACATCTATTACGGTTACATTATACAAAGTTTCAATGGCGTTTTTGATCTCGATTTTATTCGCATCTCTCTGAACCTTAAAGCCATAGCGATTGAGTTTTTCACCCAATCCGGTCATCTTTTCCGTTACAATCGGTTTCATGATAATATTCATAATTGGCCTCCTATGCTTTAAAAGTTTGTTCTACTGCAGCAACAGCTTCTTCGGTAATTATAAGATTTTTTGCATCAAGCACTTTGTAAGTGTTTAATTCCGAAACTGTTACAACTTTCACTTTGGCTAAATTTCGAGCCGACAAATATACGTTTTTATTTCCGTTTGCTAAAATAATTAACGCTTTTTTATCTGCAAGCTTCAAATTTTGTGTCAAAGCAATCATATCTTTGGTCTTGGGAGCATCAAACTCAATCTGATCTACCACTGTGATCAGGTTTTCTTTTGCCTTATAACTCAAAGCTGATTTACGAGCCAGTTGTTTTACTTTTTTATTCAACTTAAATCCGTAATCGCGCGGAACCGGACCAAAGATGGTACCTCCTCCAACACGTACAGGAGATTTGACGTCACCGGGACGAGCACCACCGCCTCCCTTTTGACGTCCTAATTTACGGCGCGAGCCTTTTACTTCACTACGACCCTTTGTCTTGTGCGTTCCCTGACGTTGGTTTGCCAAATACTGTTTTACATCTAAATAAATAGCATGGTCATTTGGCTCTATTCCGAAGACAGCTTCATTCAAGGAAATTTTTCTTCCCGTATCTTCTCCTTTTACATTAAATATACTTAATTCCATGATTATTTATTGATGATAACGATTGAACCTTTAGCACCGGGAACGGAACCTTTTACCATTAAAAGATTATGTTCCGGAATCACTTTTAAAACCTGTAAGTTGTGAATGGTCACTCTGTCGCCTCCCATACGACCTGCCATGCGCAGTCCCTTGATCACACGCGACGGATCAGAAGAAGCACCTATCGAACCCGGAACACGCTGATGCTTCTGCCCGTGGCTCGATTCTTTTACTCCGCTAAAACCATGACGCTTCACAACGCCTTGAAAACCTTTACCCTTTGAAGTTCCAACTACATCAACAAATGAGTTAACTTCAAACACTTCTACAGTGACTTGATCACCTAATTTGAGTTTTTTATCAAATTCATTGAACTCAACCAAGTGTCTTTGCGGCGCTACTCCTGCAGCTTTAAAATGACCTGCCTGAGGCTTGTTGGTGTGCTTGTCTTTCTTTTCCTGAAAGCCCAGCTGAACTGCCTCATACCCGTCTTTTTCTATTGTTTTGATTTGAGTAACAACACAAGGACCTGCTTCAATAACAGTGCACGGCATATTTTTACCGTCGGCACTGAAAACCGATGTCATTCCGATTTTTTTTCCAATTAATCCTGGCATTTCAATTAATAATTAGCTCCCTAAATCCTTTAAAAGAGGATTATCAAGAGACGAGTTTAAAATTTATTTTAGCACTTTCAAATCTTCACTTTCGAAGAAGTTTGAAGAGGCTTTATACTTTAATTTCTACTTCAACCCCGCTGGGAAGTTCTAACTTCATGAGGGCATCTACAGTTTTGGCTGAAGAGTTATGGATGTCAATCAGTCTTTTATAAGAGGACAACTCAAACTGTTCACGCGATTTCTTATTCACAAAAGTGGAACGGTTCACCGTAAAAATCCTTTTGTGCGTTGGCAAAGGAATCGGACCGCTTACATGGGCACCTGTAGATTTTACTGTTTTCACAATTTTCTCTGCTGATTTATCAACCAGATTGTAATCGTACGATTTTAATTTAATTCTAATTTTCTGACTCATAATGATTTTAACAGCCCCCTATATTTCCCCAAGGGAGAACTTTCAGCAAGCATTCTTTTTTAATTAGTTATTATTTTTATCATCAACTTTTTAATTAAGAGTCATTCGCTAATCAAAAAGTTTATTTTCTTTCAAATTCAAAATTCCCAAAAATCATTCATTCCTGAAGATTTACGGGTTTACAATAAATCCACCTTACCTCCTGCTTCCGTCAACACAACTTTGGCAAGAGCATTCGACACCTCAGCATAGTTCGAAAACTCCATGGAAGAAGTTGCACGACCCGAACTGATGGTACGTAAGGCTGTCACATATCCGAAAGTTTCAGCTAATGGCACCTTAGCCTTTACAATCCGGGCACCGGCACGACTGGATTCCATGCCTTCAATCTGTCCCCTGCGTTTGTTGAGGTCAGCAATGACATCGCCCATATTTTCTTCAGGAGTCACCACTTCTATCTTCATGATAGGCTCTAACAAAATAGGTTTTGCCTTCACACATGCTTTTCTGAAAGCCAACTGTGCACATATCTCAAATGAAAGCTGATCCGAATCAACGGGATGATAAGATCCGTCAATCAATGTAACTTTCAATTTCGACATGGGAAAGCCGGCTAATACGCCGTTTTTCATTGCAACCTGAAAACCTTTCTGTACAGAGGGAATATATTCTTTGGGAATATTTCCACCTTTCACAAGATCTATAAACTGTAAAGAACCTTCGAAATCTGAGTCGGCAGGTTCAAGACGAACGACTATATCGGCAAATTTACCGCGACCACCGGTTTGCTTTTTATATACTTCACGAATTTCTACTGCCTCTGTAATAGCTTCCCTGTAAGATACCTGAGGACGTCCTTGATTACATTCTACCTTAAACTCGCGTTTCAGTCGGTCTATAATTATTTCCAGGTGAAGTTCACCCATTCCTGAGATAACGGTCTGACCGGATTGCTCATCCGTATGCACAGTAAATGTCGGATCTTCCTCAGCTAATTTGGAAAGTCCCACACTCAATCTATCCAAGTCCTTTTCTGTCTTCGGTTCAACTGCGATACCTAAAACGGGATCAGGGAAGTCTATGGACTCAAGTAAAATTTGATGGCTCTCATCACAAAGCGTATCTCCGGTACGAATATCCTTGAAGCCGACACCTGCACCAATATCACCCGCAGAAATAAATTCTACAGGATTTTGTTTGTTGGAGTGCATTTGAAAGATGCGGGCAATGCGTTCTTTTTTTCCTGAACGGGAATTATACACGTAAGAACCGGCTTTCAATACGCCTGAGTACACGCGAAAGAAACACAACCTACCTACATAAGGATCGGTTGCAATTTTAAATGCAAGAGCAGTTAAAGGCTCATCCGACTTAGGGTGGCGAACAATTTCCTTTCCAAAATCATGCGGATCTGTACCTACAATTACATCAGTATCCAACGGACTGGGTAAAAATGCACAAACAGCATCCAACATGGTTTGCACACCTTTATTCTTAAAAGAAGAACCGCATATCATCGGATTAATTTCCATTGACAAAGTAGCCTTACGCACTGCTGTTTTGATTTCCTCTTCCGTGATGGTTGACGGGTCATTAAAATACTTCTCCATCACAACTTCATCAAATTCCGCAATGGTTTCGAGCATCTTGTCTCTCCACTCTTTTGCTTCATCAAGTAAGTCAGCCGGTATTTCTTTTTCCTGATAGATTGCTGTTACTGAATCATCGGGCCAAATAACGGCTTTCATCTTGATCAAGTCAACAACACCTTTGAATTTTTCTTCTGCGCCGACAGGAATTTGAATGGGGCATGGTCTAGCACCAAGCACCTTTTCTACTTGACGAACAACTTCAAAAAAGTTGGCTCCCGACCTGTCCATTTTATTAACATAACAGATGCGTGGAACATTGTACTTGTCAGCCTGATGCCATACGGTCTCCGACTGAGGCTCAACACCTCCTACGGCACAAAACGTAGCAATGGCGCCATCTAAAATGCGTAATGAACGTTCAACTTCTACTGTAAAATCAACGTGTCCGGGAGTGTCGATTAAATTGATTTTATATTTATTTCCTTGATAGACCCAAGACGTTGTAGTGGCAGCGGAGGTAATGGTAATGCCCCTTTCCTGCTCCTGTGCCATCCAGTCCATGGTAGCAGCACCATCATGCACTTCTCCGACTTTATGCGTCAGACCGGTATAATACAATATCCGTTCTGATGTAGTCGTCTTTCCGGCATCGATGTGCGCCATAATACCGATATTTCTGTTATATTTTAAATCTTGAGCCATTAATTACAGTGTATTTCCAAATTTATTTGTGCTTTACAAATGAATTAGAATCTAAAGTGAGCAAAAGCACGGTTTGCTTCTGCCATTCGGTGCATATCTTCTTTACGTTTAAAAGCTCCACCTTGGCTGTTGTACGCATCAATAATCTCAGCAGCTAATTTCTCAGCCATCGAACGTCCACCACGCTTACGTGCATACAATATAAGATTTTTCATTGAAACTGATTCCTTCCTGTCCGGTCGGATTTCTGTAGGAACCTGGAATGTTGCTCCGCCGACACGGCGTGATTTAACTTCTACCAAGGGGGTAACATTTTCGAGCGCTTTCTTCCAGATTTCGAGGGGAGTTTTATCTTCGTTTGGAAGTTTGTTTTTCACAACTTCTAAAGAGGAATAGAAAATATCGAAAGCAATTGATTTTTTGCCATCGAACATTAAGTGGTTCACAAATTGGGTAACCATCGACTCGTTGAAAACGGGATCGGGTAGGATAACCCGTTTCTTTGGTTTCGACTTTCTCATTTTTTAAAAAAATTGTTTGTTTTTGGTTGCTCTTTAGTCTCGCTTCAACATGCTCCGCTAAGCTGTTTACTCAACCTTCATCTGCTACCGGTAAAACAAGTTTATAACTTGATTTTTAAATCTCTCTTATACTTATTTAGTATTTATAAATTTACTTTTTATTTCGTCTGTTTCGGACGCTTAGTACCGTATTTTGAACGACGTTGTGTACGACCGGCAACACCGGCTGTATCTAACGAACCTCGAACTACGTGATAACGAACACCGGGAAGATCTTTTACACGTCCGCCGCGAACCATCACAATTGAGTGCTCTTGCAAATTATGACCTTCACCTGGAATGTAAGCATTCACTTCCTTTTGGTTAGTCAAACGTACACGCGCCACCTTCCGCATGGCAGAGTTTGGCTTTTTAGGAGTAGTGGTATATACACGCACACAAACTCCGCGGCGCTGCGGACAAGAATCCAAAGCCGGAGACTTACTTGTATCGGTAATTACCGTTCTTCCTTTTCTAACTAACTGTTGAATTGTAGGCATTTAAAATTAGTTTATACTGTTTATTCAAAAAAAAATCCCAAAACGGGCTGCAAAGTTACAAAAAGATTTTTAACCTACAAGTAGTAGGGTGTTTTTTTATACATAAAATTATTCTTGTATTTTTGTTGTTTCATGGCTTTTTGTCATAAACAGCCAACTACTGCGTTACTTTTGAGTTCCGAGTTCCGAGTTCCGAGTTCCGAGTTCCGAGTTTTGAGTTCTGAGTTCTGAGTTTTGAGTTTTGAGTTCTGAGTTTCGAGGTTAGAAAATTTGGGTGTTTAATACAATAATAAATAATACATGAGTCGTATCAGCGATAATTTTTTTCAACAAGATGCGGTATCTTTAGCCAAAGCGTTGTTAGGTAAAATTTTGGTTCGTTCTTATCCTGACGGCTTTGTTGAAAAATTTATCATTACTGAAACGGAGGCATACATGGGCACGGAAGATCTTGCCTGTCATGCCAGTAAAGGTAGAACACCACGTACCGAAACACTATACGCAGAAGGCGGTGTGTTGTATGTTTATCTAATTTATGGTATGTACCAAATGTTGAATATCGTTTCCGGAAACATCAATCATCCTGAAGCTGTTCTGATTAGATCTCTAAACAAAACAAAGGGTCCGGGGCGGGTCGGAAAAATTTTAGAAATTGATCGAAGTTTCAACGGTGAAGACTTAAGGCAATCAAAACGCATCTGGATAGAAGATGCTCCTCTCGTTACAAATTACGAATCCTCACCTCGCATAGGAATTGATTATGCCGGAGAATATTGGAAAAATATCCCCTGGAGATTTACAATATCTTCAGACTAAGCTTCTCCCCCTCCAAATCCCATTGGAATAGGCGGTGTCATCTGAGATTCGGAAATTTTTATCTTGCCGTTCTGGGCTTCATACTTGGCTATGTTTTCCTGCAAAGCAAATAAAAGTCTTTTGGCGTGCTCGGGAGTTAGAATAATTCGTGATTTTACATTTGCCTTGGGTGTTCCGGGCATAATTCTGACAAAATCAATAACAAATTCTGAAGTTGAATGGGATATGATGGCAAGATTGGAATAAATGCCTTCTGCAATTTCAGGACTTAATTCAATATTAAGTTGTGTGGGCTTTTTTTGTTGATCCATGATGTAATTTTTTAATGTGTAATACAAAATATAACTATAGTAGGGGCTGTCTCAATACGAATATTCAATTTTCTTCTTTAAAGTCGCCTATAGCCAAGCTTTTCTTTGGTTTTATACCCAACTCTCTGAGTTCCTCTGCCTGACGCATCAAATTTCCGCGTCCGGTTGCAAGTTGACCGAAAGCTGCTGTATAGGATTCTGTCGCCTGCTCTAATTTTTTACCTATATCTTTCATGTTATCGATAAATCCTGCAAATTTGTCGTACAGCAACGCACCTCTTTCAGCAATAGCCAGAGCATTCCGATTTTGATATTCTCTTTTCCATAAATCTGAAATTAGTTTCAGTGAAGTAATCAGATTCGTGGGGTTCATCAGCAAAATTCTTTTGTCATAGGCAAATGACCATAAATCTTTATCGCCTTGCATGGCTGCAATATAGGCAGGCTCACTCGGAATAAACATCATCACGAAATCGAGTGATTTGTCGTAATCGTCATATCCCTTAGTGCTTAAGGTGATGATGTGATTTTTAATCGCAGCCACATGGGCATCCAATTCTTTTTGCTGAGTTTCCGGATCAGGCGCATCAATGTATCTCGTGAATGCGTTCAGAGAGACTTTGGAGTCTATGATTACAGTACGATTGTCAGGATACATGACAACAGCATCCGGACGCATTTTTTTATTTTCAGAGCTTGAACGTAAAGATTTACCCTCCTCATCCTTAAGCTCTTCTTGTATGAAATATTCTTCGTCTTTCCGCAATCCGGATTTTTCTAAAATGGACTCCAATATCATTTCGCCCCAATCACCTTGCGTCTTGCTGTCTCCTTTCAACGCCTTTGTCAGATTACGGGCTTCTTCACTCATCAGTTGATTTAAATCAGCTAACTTTTTAACTTCATTGCCAAGGGAAAAACGCTCTTTGGATTCTTTATCATATACTTCCGTTACGGTTTTCTTAAATTCCTTGATGTTTTCATCCAAAGGTTTTAAAAGGGCTTCTAAATTTTCTTTGTTACGCTGTGTAAAACGCTGTGATTTATCTTCCAAAATTTCGTTGGCAAGATTTTTAAATTCTGCAGCGTATTTTTCCCCTATCTTGTCAACTTCCTCTTTCAGGGTAGCCAGCTTTTCTTGTAATGCCTTGACTTCAGCCTCTTTCTCAGTGGTTTTTACGTTTTGCTCCCTTAGTAATTTATCTTTTGCGTCCATCTTTTCCAAGAAAGCGTCCAATTCGTTCTGTTTTTCATCAAGCTGTTTTTCAAGATTGACGATTTCATTTTCAGTCCGGGCTTTCAAAGCAGCAAATTCTTTATCCAAATCGGCATAATTGTTCTTCTCAACCAAAATAGTATGTGAAACAAGATTTTTTGCAAGCAGATATCCGATTATCAAACCTGCTGCAATACCAATAATAACCAATATAATATTCATGATGATATGGATGTGTAATAAATCTAAACTCTAAGGCAGCTTGCTGTTTTATAGTTGAATAGACAGCCCCACAAAGTAACAAATTTTTTCTGATTATCACATGGAACTGGGTCGAAATTCTCAACTTTCATTAAAAAATCCATGTAAACCCAAGTAAAAAATCTATCTTTGTGCTCCAAAATATTACAATTAATCATCAGTGAAAATGAGATTTAAATTACCGATTGTTATTCTGCTTCTTTCTGTTGTGGCTTTGTGTGGACTGAATGCACAAAAAATCATGTTGGAAGGCGGATACTTCAATCCCAAAAGATTAGGCAAGTCAACCAGTGAAACTTATTTCGATGCGGTTCGCATCGGTGCTTCAACGGATTTCGATTTGAAATACAATTTTGCAGTGCAAACGGGTTTGTATTACAACATTGGGTACTCGAATAAAGTTCAAAGTTACGAAAGCGTTTTTGATAGTATAATTTACAGAAGTTGGAGCCATGCAGTGGAAGTACCTTTACGTCTGGTATATTATCAGCCTTTGTTCAAAGATTTCAAAATATTTGGCTTTTTGGGTCCCAATTTCCAAATCGGATTAATCCAGAATCAAAAAACCATCTCTTATTTGAATGACCCGTCTGTGTATCCCCATATCATTTCAGGAAAAAGCAGCATGTACAAACCGGACGACAACCGCATCGGTTTAAAATCAGGTTTACATCGTATTAATTTCCAGTTGGGTGCAGGCGGTGGCGTGCAATGGCGACAATTTATGCTCAAAGGCGGCTATGATTGGGGCATCAATAACCTTGATAAAAGTAAAATTGACTATGTACGACAAGGCAACTGGTATGTGTCTTTCGGATATCAAATTAAATAAATCCGGTTATTGACAGCAGGCAGTATTTAGGAGAGAATGTGTGTTACATTTGAATCCATAATAATGTAAGTTTCCGAATTCCACAGAACAATTAAAAAACAAATTATAATCGTATGAACCTTTACGATATTTTTCTTAAACATCCTGTTGTAACGACCGATAGCAGAAATTGTCCTGCCGGCTCTATCTTTTTCGCCCTAAAAGGAGAAAAATACAATGCGAATGCTTTCGCTGCCGAAGCACTTGAGAAAGGTTGTTCCTATGCTGTCGTTGATGAAGCTGAATACGCCCTTGACGAGCGCTATGTTCTCGTGAAAGACGTGTTGCATTCTCTGCAAGAATTGGCTGCCACACACAGGAAGCGAGTAGGAGTGAGGATTATCGGTATTACCGGTTCTAATGGAAAAACGACTACTAAAGAATTGATTACATCTGTTTTAAAAGAAAAATATAAGGTTCATGCTACTCAGGGAAATTTAAACAATCACATCGGTGTACCCCTGACACTTTTACAGCTTACCAATCAACATCAGTTGGCCATTGTTGAAATGGGTGCCAATCATCCGGGAGAAATAAAGCATTTGTGTGAAATTGCACAACCCGATTTTGGCATCATCACTAATGTTGGAAAAGCTCATTTAGAAGGCTTTGGCTCTTTCGAGGGAGTGATGAAAACCAAGGCAGAATTGTATGCGCATATCGCATCCAACGGCATGGGGGTCTTTATCAACAGCGATTTGAATTATTTGCAAGAAATGGCTGCCGATGCGGGACTTTCTACCGATAAACAAATTGCATACAGCATAAAAAATCATCCTGATTTATCCATCATTACAGGTAAAATCGTATCCGGTGATCCGTATTTAACCATGCAATGTCAAACGGGCAGTACTTTTGAGATTGTCACGCATTTGGTTGGAACTTATAATGCTGAGAATGTATTGGCTGCCGTGACTATCGGTCATTTCTTCGGGTTGAAGAACTCGCAAATAAAACAAGGAATAGGGTTTTTTGTTCCCCAAAACAATCGGTCTCAATTTTTTGAAACGGGCAACAATAAATTGATCATAGACGCTTATAATGCGAATCCTACCAGCATGGAGGCTGCTATTTTGAATATCCTACAACTGAAACATGACAATAAATTGTTAATTTTGGGCGACATGTTGGAACTCGGAGAGCATGCAATGCCTGAACATCAAAAGATAGTGGACTTAATAAAAGAAAAAGGATTTCAATCCGTTTATTTGGTTGGAAGTACATTTAAAAAAACTCAACACGCCTACCGCACTTTTGATGACGTGGATAAACTCTGTGCGTTTCTTTCAGAAGAAAAACCCAAAAATCAAATTATATTAATTAAAGGTTCCAGGGGCATCCAATTAGAAAAAATTATTTCACTCTTATAAAACTACTATCTACTAACTACTCATCATGTTCAAATCTAAAAATCTGATTTATTTTATCCTTGTTTTACTGATTGTGGCGTTGATCGGCATCATTTGTTATTTATACAATGATGCCAGGCAGAAAGAATTGGAACTTGAATCCGTTACCGAAATCATGGATCAGGAAAAAGAACGTGTAGAAGAAGAATATTTAGATCTGACTTATCAATTTGATGGTTATACTTCAACCATTCGCAATGATTCTTTGTTGAAAGAGTTGGAAACAGAAAAAGAACGTGTTCGCGAGTTGTTGGAAGAGTTGCGTAACACCCGTGCTACCAACGCCCGAAGGATAAAAGAATTAAAAGATGAACTCGATTCGATCAGGAAAGTCATGATGCATTTAGTCGCTCAAATTGACTCTCTGAATACTGAAAATATACAACTCAAACAGGAAAATCAGGAGATTAGGTTAAAATATCAAGCTTCTTCACATGAAGTTGAGTTGTTATCAAGGGAAAAAGAAAATCTGCATGAAGTAGTTACGAGGGCTTCAAAATTAGAAGTAGTTGATTTTAACGTTATCACTTTAAATGATAGAAACCGAAAAACCGGAATTTTCAGTCGCATTGCTCATTTGCAATTTGATTATACGATAGCAAAAAATATCACTGCCGAACCCGGTTCTAAAGTCATGTATGTCAGAATCACCAGACCCGACGGAGAATTGCTGACCAAAGACATCAACAATATGTTTAGCTTTGAAAACGGTAAGATAGGCTATTCTGCTAAAAAAGAGTATGAATACGGAGGAGAAGCGTTGAGCGATGTTATTTACTGGAAAGTTGAAGAAATTCTTTATCCGGGTACCTATCGCATTGATTTCTTTACTGATGGTAATATTATAGGTAGTTATACCTTTCTTCTGAAGAAATAACATCATTGAACCATGGTTCCACGGAAAGCTAAAAATTTTATCAAAACAGCAAAAGATTTTTCTCACCTGAGCTTTGCCTCTACACTTTGTGAAGCTTATAATAAAGTTTATCCCGTTCATATTCCATCTACCGACCTGTTACTTGAAAATCGTAGAACAAGAGTTGAGCAAGGTCTGCAACCTTTAACAGAGAAAATGGCAGTCAAAGGATTCAATCTCATCCGTTCAAATTGGAAAACAATGGACTTCATTCCTTCAAATATAAAAAAAATTGTAACTTTGCCCCTTAATTATTTAGGTTGGGACCCCCAACGAAACATGCCGGATTTTGCAAAAAAATCTTTTTCAGCCAAGATAAGAGAAAGGAATAAAAAACAATGAAATATCTTGCTAACAATATGATAAACAAACTGACAATTTTTAGTTTTATACTATTTTCTATAGTCCTAATCTCCGCTTGTGAAGAAGAAAAATATGCCGATTGGAAAATTATGAACGACCAATGGCTTGAGGAGTTTAAAGAAATTCATAAAAATGATTCTAATTTTTTCGTAACAGAAAGTGGTTTGTGTTATCACGTGATATATAACGAATATAAATACACCAGACCACATCCTACCAGCAGAGTAAAAGTGTCTTACAAAGGGCAGCTTATTTCGGGGAAAGTTTTTGATGAGAAAGAAAATACTTATATGTATTTACAAGAAAGTATCAAAGGGTGGCAGGAAGGCTTGCGATTGATGCGCGATGGATGGCACTTTATCTTTTATATTCCTGCTGAGTTAGCTTATGGTAAAAAAGGTCAAGGCCTTGTACCTCCTCACTCTGTATTGAAATTTGACTTAGAATTAATAAAGACAGATAATTATTGAATATTTTGAAAGCTAAATTATTAAAAATCAGCCTTAAACGTAGCTTGTTGGGTTGTCTGCTTTTTCTTGCTCTGCAAGCTTTCGGTTCTGTTTACAACCTAAACAATATTCCTAATCCAAAAATAATTGATCAACGCAGTCATGTGAGTAATCCGGACAATATCATCAGTACCGGAACTGTTAAGCAGTTGAATGATGTGTTGCAATCACTTGAAGACTCTACCCTCACAGAAGTTGCTATAGTATTGGTTGAATCAATCGGAGATGAGAATATCGAATTATTTGCGACTGATTTATTTACAAAGTGGGGAATAGGAAAGGAAAAGGATAATAATGGTTTGTTGATACTGTTTGTTAAAGATCAACGTGCCATTCGTTTTGAGACCGGATATGGTATAGAGGGAGTTTTACCGGACGCATTGGCTTCCCGCATTCAGAATCAGAGTATGTTCCCTTATTTTAAAACAGGTAATTATGACGAGGGATTTATCAAAGGAGTGGAGCATGTTGTCTCCGTTTTAGAAGAGGAAAAATTTGAAGAAGCCCAAAAAACAATTGCGTGGGGCGTGGTATTGCCCATCATTATAGCCATCTATCTGATCATCATCCTGATTTCATTCGTATGGATTGCTTCAGCCGTTAAGAAAATCAAACACAACGATTTGTTGCCCACAAACATCAGCAAATACAAGGCACTCAAAAGTGAAAAGAAAAGTATTCTGCTGACATTGAATATCGGTATTCCTGCTGTTGCTTTTGTGTTGATTATTTTATTCGTCGAAAATCCCGTTTTCTTATTATTTCTACTTGGCGTGCCGGTAGTTACTTACCCGGCAAATCTATATTCCAAAATTATGATGTGGAAGATCCGTCGCCAGCCTATTCCGTGTAATGCTTGTGATGGAACCATGCGCATCCTTTCGGAGAAAAAGGAAGACGAATATTTAAGTGTTTCGCAACAGTTTGAGGAACAGCTTCATGCGGTTGACCATGACGTTTTTGTGTGTAAAGATTGTGGTAATCAGGCAGTTTTTACTTTAGATAAACCAAGTGTATATGCTGAATGTCCAAATTGCAAAACCAAAGCTTTTACCTTACATAAAAGAACGGTGATGGTAGCACCTACTTTTATACATGGAGGAACAGAGCGCGTGACTTACAAATGTCAATTCTGCGGACATGAAGATCATAAAAACAATAATCTTCCGAGGATATCAAGGGGCGGTCATATCGCTGCAGGTTCGGCTGCCGGAAGTATCTTCAGCGGTCGCGGAGGATTTGGAAGTGGAGGAGGATTTAGCGGTGGCAGCTTCGGTGGCGGCATGTCGGGCGGAGGCGGAGCTACCGGAAGATGGTGAACTGGGTTCACGGGTTCCGTGGTCCGAGGTAACGAGTTCCGAGACAGTTAAACGATTCAACGATTCAACAGTTAAACAATTAAACATATGAAAAAGAAAACCATCATCACATTATCCATCATAGCCATATTGGTTATTTTGGTGTTTGCAGCTATCAGTACCTACAACAGCTTAGTAGGATTGGAGGAAAACGTTGGTAAGCAATGGAGCAACGTTGAAAATCAGTATCAACGTCGTGCCGATTTAATCCCTAATTTAGTGGCAACAGTAAAAGGTTATGCTGCACATGAAAGTACAACTTTAGAAAATGTGGTTTCAGCCAGGGCACGTGCTACGCAAGTGACTGTGGACCCGAACGACCTTACTCCTGAGAAACTGCAGGAATTTCAGGCTGCACAAGGTGAATTAAGTTCAGCATTAGGTAGATTGCTGATGATCACAGAAAACTATCCGGATCTGAAAGCCAACGAGAATTTCAAGGAATTGCAGGTACAACTGGAAGGAACTGAAAACAGGATTTCTACTGAAAGGACAAGGTTCAATGAAGTGAGCAAGGACTTCAACGCTAAAATTCGTCGTTTCCCGACCAATATTATTGCGTCTATGTTTGGTTTTGAGAGGAAGGCATATTTTGAAGCTGAAGCAGGTAGTGAAAAAGCTCCTACAGTAGAGTTCTAAACTATATTTAGCGACGTCTCATAAGTACCAACTGCTGTGTTACTCTCGATATTTAGGATCGCGGGTTCCGTGGTGCGAGGTGCGGGTTCTGGGGTGCAAATCAACCTTGACAAATTTCAGCAATATCAGGATGAAGCGTTCAACAGCAATAAGTAAAATTCGCATTTTTGTATCTTTTGCATGCACAGTCTTACTGATGGGATGTGAGGGTAATTACGTGTCTTCCATTCCCAACTATCCTGTATTCTTAGATATAGATTTACGATTAGCACCCTATAATACCACACTTAAAAACAATAACAATTCATATGTGTTGTTTGAAGAACCCAGGATGGGAAAAGAATTGACAGATAGAATCGGTTATGGGGGAGTGATTGTGTATGCTGACTTTGAAGGTAAGTATTGTGCTTTTGATTTGGCTTGTCCGCACGAAGCACTGCCATCTGTCAAAGTGAAACCCAATGATTTGGGACAATTGGTATGTGATAGTTGCAGCAGTGTTTACGACATTAGTTTTGGCGTTGGGCATCCCACAAAAGGACCTTCAAAAGAAGGTCTAAAACGGTACAAAACCATGCTGCAAGGTGACCTGTTACGTGTAACTAAGTAGTCACCAATTATTTTTGTTCCTGAAAATTGACCTTAAGCCCACTGCTCCCACATAAAGCGGATAAAGCAGGGATAATGAAAGTATCATTCCAAAACTAAGTTTTAGCTGGAAAAAATCTTTAATCCTCAAGAGGAAGATATAATCCGTAAAAAATTTAATCAGAAAAACGAACCCCCATAAGTTCCAAATTTCTTTGTAAAATATTCCCATAAAAAACAACACCAACAATAAAGCATTCATGGCACTTACAATCAAGCTGGTTGCAATGATGTCCCAATCCGTATATTTGGCAGCTTTGGAGGTCCATCTGGTACGTTGATGTATAAAGGTTTTCAAGTTTGGATTGGGCGCAGTTATCACGAACGCACCAGGCGACAGTAAGGGTGCAATTTTACCCTTTCTTTTTTTTATGGCATGTAATAAAAAAACATCGTCACCGGATATCTCTTCCGCGTGTAAATCCGCTTGACTTTTTAACCAACTTTCTTTGCTGAAAGCCATATTTGCAGCATTGCAGAAAATCGGTTTCCCATTACCGGCAGCAGCCAAACCTGAACCAACCAAGGTAGCAAACTCTAATTGTTGCAATTTGGCAAAGAATGAATTTCCGCCGTTAAATCTTACGGGAGCAATGATCAAATCTGCTTGCTGCTTGTGTTGAAATTCCACTAAGGTTTCTATCCATAGTGGATGAGGTACGCAGTCGGCATCCGTGGTAATGATAAAGTCACGGGTAGTGGCTAATATTCCTGCTCGCTGTGCCTGTTTCTTTCCGGGTTTGGAAGATTGAATGAGTTGTGCTTTTGCAAACAAGCTCAATGAGTTTTGCAATATAGACAAGGTATTGTCCGTAGAATGATCATTGACCCAAATCAACTCAAAATCTTGATGTGTTTGATTGCGTAGGGCTTCAATCAAGGTTGGAAGATTTTGTTCTTCATTTTTGCAACAGATCACTATGGATGGTTTCGGTAAAATTGCCTTTCCCCCTTTTTTAAGCTTGGTTTTATTTACAAAATCAGGAATACGATGCCACCCTCTGATCAGGGTAAAGATCAGCAAAAGGTAAAAAACGGTCAGTGCAAAAGATAAAAAAGCCGTTGTAGTCAGCATTAGAACATATAATTCAGGTTGACATAAGTGCCTGCAACACCATCTGCTTTATTCAGTGAGCGACCATGGTCAACAGAAATGATAAAGTTTTCGTTCCAGCCGATTTTTAAGCCTATACCCGCTGAATTGTGAAATTTCCCGGATTTATAATCCGTCAGCATCAATTCATCTTTAACTTCTTGTGTCATGCTATCAAAACCTTCGATAATGATAGGTCTGAGTATAACTCCACTATCAAAAAATACATTGGTACCCAAATAAAAGTTTTGATTAAAAAGCGAAAATTTGAAAAACTTGTACCTGAATTCAAAATTACCAAAGGCGATATCATTGCCTATCACCCTGTTTCGCATAACACCCCTAAGTGATCTCTTGCCGCCCAAACCTTGATTTTCAGCAGCAGTTAAGAAGCTTGTTATCAAAAGAGGTTGTGCGTAATACGGCACCTTGCTTTTTCCTACAGTAGCCTGATAAGTCAGTCTGTACGCAAACACCATATCATTTTCGATGATGGGGAAGTACTGGCGGTGTATCAATGCAAACTTGGTGTGAGGAAATGGATTGATGAATCCCAGGGCAGATTGGATTACTGCTTCTGTCCAAATGCCTTTGGACGCAAATGCCTGTTGGTCACGGGAATCATATTTTAAACCGATTTTTAAGTAATTGATATACCCGCCATTGGCTTCATCTTCGCCGATAATTCCATGTTTAACATAACGCTGATAGAGTGAACCACCGGATTCGGCATCCAGACCCAACTTGCCGATATTCACCGTATCCATATCAAAATGATAAAAAGAATATCCTCCCACCCAACCAAACTTTGACATTCCGAAGTTTCCTTGTACATCAACTTTGGCACGGAACATATTGCGCTCCATGCTGTTGAACAAGCGTGATTGAGTTTCGTCATAAACGGATTGATAGCCATTGAAACCGTAAAAAGACAGCATCTGATCGGTAAAATAGGTTACATCAACTGTGGTCCTGATGTTGGGAATCAACTTTTCGGAATCGTACATGATGCGATTGATGCCGGTACCTTTAGTATAACGCGACCATTCCAAATACAAAGAATGATCATATTTGGGGTAGCGTGTTCCGTCCCCATAATGAAATAAATTCACAATGGCTCCATACTGAAAACCTAAGTCAGAGTCAAAAGAAACGGCCGGAATGGCCCCAAAGCCAAAACCGGTTTTTATTTTCTCTTGGGAGAAGATGGTCAGTGAGCAGAATATTAGGCTCAAAATCAGGGCTTTAGTCTTCATAATTTTCAATTTTATTTGAATGATGATTGAAGAAATAAAGTTCAAAGATAATGGATTTTTTGGATACTAAGTATCGGATATCAGACTGAGTCAAGAAAGGTATGAAAGAATAAGCCGTCATTTCTTATTTGCCATTCCATTCTCGTTCTCTGTTCTTGACAGGCATAAAGGCTTTCACAAAAAAGAGACGCAAGGAAAAACCCTACGTCTCAATATAATGTATTGTGTTAAGCATTAGCGATTCTGAACTTACAGTACTCCTAGATTTTTGAGTATATTATTCGTTGCTCTTACAGCATTGCAGCTTTTTATAAACAAATTCATTTCTTCTTCATTTAATTTATAATCAAGAATTTGTTCTACCCCCCTTCGTCCTACAACCACAGGAACACCTATGCAGATATCCTTTTGGCCATATTCTCCGTCCAACTCAACAGAACAAGTAATCACTTTTTTCTGGTCACGTAAAACAGACTTTATCAAATAAGCAGCTGCTGCTCCCGGAGCATACCAGGCCGATGTACCAATCAATTTAGTCAATGTTGCACCACCCACCATGGTGTTGGCAACTGCTTTGTCCAACGTTTCTTTGTCTAAAATTTCAGTAACCGGACGACCTTTATAAGAGGCAAAACGTGTCAGAGGAATCATGGTTGTGTCACCATGACCGCCAATAACAGTACCTTGTATTTCATTGGGCTGTGCATTTAGCGCCTTGCTTAAATAACACCTGAAACGAGCACTATCCAAAGTACCACCCATGCCGATTACTCTATTTTAGGTAAACCGGTACTTTTTAATGTGAGATAGGTCATGGTGTCCATCGGGTTGCTAATCATAACCAAAATGGCATCCGGAGAATATTTCAGAACATTTTCCACTACTGAATTTACGATCTTAGCATTCACACCAATCAATTCCTCGCGGGTCATACCGGGCTTCCGGGGAATACCTGAGGTAATTACAACTACGTCAGAATCAGCGGTAAGCGTATAATCATTCGAACTTCCTGTCACTGTGGAGTTAAATCCCAATAAAGTGGAAGCTTGCATGATATCAAGGGCCTTTCCTTCAGAAATGCCTTCTTTTACATCAAGCAACACTACTTTGTCTGCTACTTCATTTACAGCCAATATGTTTGCGCATGTTGCACCAACATTTCCGGCACCTATTATAGTTACTTTAGACATAAAAATTAAGTTTGAATTTTAATTGTTTAATTAATATTGAAGCTTTATACGTACTTACTTGCTTGCAATATTCAATGTTGATTTGCTGCTAAATCATATAACCGAACAAAATGGAAGCCTGTAAGGTTTGTTTACGTTTTAAAAAAGACCTGCAAAAGTACAATTATAGTTCTGATTAGAGAAAAATTTCTTTAATTATTTTACATTATTAACTTTTGTGCATCCAAAGACTTTTTCCACTGTACCCAACCGACTATTGCCATGACGGAATAAACGACAAATAAAAAAGCAGTCGGATAAAGCCCTCTGTATATGTACAGCCCCACAGCGACGGCATCTACAACAATCCAAACAAACCAATGTTCTATCATTTTTTTAGCAAGCATCCAGGTCGCAGTGATGCTAAGAGCGGTAGTAAATGAATCTCCAATCGGCACCGGAGAATCAGTAAAGACAGTCAAGATGTAATAATAGATAAAAAAGACGGCAACCGTCAAGGATGTAAGCATGATGCCCTGATGTATCGTCGTTTTTCGAACAGGTAAATCCTCTCCCGTATCAGCTTTGCCTTTCTTCCAACTAATCCATCCATACACGCTTATCACCAAATAATAAATCTGCAAAGACATATCAGCATAGAATTTACTTTGGAAGAAAATTACAGTGTACAATGCAGAGCTCAAAAAACCAAAAATCCAAAGGCTGATTTTTTGCTGAATCGAAAGATAGAGGTACACTAAACTGAGCAGGGTACCGATGATTTCGATGAAGTGCTGGGAAAGATAGGGGAGCATGATTTAGTTCTGAGTTCTGAGTTCTGAGTTCTGTGTTACGGGTTCCGAGGTCCGGGTTCATGAGGTGCAAATTCTGAAATTAGGGTTTCGTATTCCAAATTGTTGCTTAGAATTTGACTGTATTCATCAGGGTTTCGGAGGATGTATATGGCTCGTTGCAGTGCTTCATTTTCTACATCCATGATACGATAATATTCGTTCATTGACCAAATATCACGCGCAATAAGGGCTTTTAATTGTAAGCTTATCAAGTCTTTTGATTGATTGTATTGCTCTTCATTATACACAATTCCTTCTTGTTCTGCCATTGCTTTCATTTGATTCAACAAATCCGTATTATCTATGGAGAATGTGTTTTTATATTGCTCAAAATCACGGTATTTCCTTTTCAAACTATCTCTGTTCCTGTCATTGTATTGAACCACAATTTTATTCATGATACCTTGAGCCACAATTTTTCTGTGGAAATCGGTAAAGCGAGTTGTATCTAAAGGAATAAACACATCGGGCATGATACCACCCCCACCATAAACCGTCCTTTTTAACACATTGGTTGTGTATTTGAGCGAATCAGAAAAATGAATGGAATCAATATGCTGCATCTCACCATGTTCGTACCTGTCTGCCAAATCTTTTCTGTATTTTTCTACGCCATCTTTATAAGGTTTTTGAATGGATCTGCCACTTGGCGTATAATAGCGTGATGTTGTTAAACGCAACATAGATCCATCGGACAAAGAAATTTGGCGTTGTACCAATCCTTTACCGAATGTTCGCCTACCTATAATTATTCCTCGGTCCCAATCCTGTACGGCACCTGAAACGATTTCACTCGCTGAAGCAGAATATTCATCTACTAAAATAATCAGCTTTCCTTGCTCAAATCCCCCGATAGCCGTTGCAGTAGAAGTCATGCGTCTTTGCTTTAAGCCCTCCGTATATACAATCAGCTTATCCCGACCCAAAAACTCATCCGCCAATTCGATGGCTGCATTGAGATAACCACCTCCGTTACCTTGAAGGTTTAAAATTAAATGTTACATGCCCTCCTTTTTCAAAGCGAAAAATGCAGTTTTGTATTCATCAATGGTCTTGCTGCCGAAATTATTAATTTTAATGTAACCGATTTCTTTATCAATCATATAAGACGCATCAATGCTGTTAACCGGTATTTTATCGCGGATGATTTTAAACAAGATTAATTCCGGCACACCGCGGCGCAAAATTTTTACTTCTACCTCCGATCCTTTCTTTCCCCGCAATCGTTTTGTCACATCTGAATTTTGTATTTTCTGTCCGGCTATCAACTCACCATCTATATACACAATTCTGTCGCCCGGCTTCACCCCTACCTTTTCAGCCGGTGTATCGGTAATGGTTTGAACCACCAATATGGTATCATTGAAAATCTGAAATTGTATGCCCACTCCTTCAAAACTTCCTTCCAAAGGTTCATTTAATTTCTCAACCTCTTCTTTCGGAATGTAGGATGAGTGAGGATCTAAATCCTTCAAAGTCGCAACAATTGCCGTTTCTACCAATTTCTTTTCATCTACGGAATCTACATAAAGATTGGTAATGGCACTGAATACATTGTTTAGTTTTAATAAATCAGCGTTGAGTCGAAACTGTGAAAAAACAGCCACAGAGCTGAATACAACACAAGCAAATAGAAAAATTCTTTTCATTTCCATAAAAATATTGAAGGACAAAGGTAATGGTTTTTTCTAACTAATGGGATATGGAACACAGAGATGGAGTTCAATTAATATAGTACATCAGTTTAAGCCTTAAATCCCAAATAAATCGTTCGCCGTTTTTAATTCTCTCACATCACACTCTTTAATCTCTGCGATGCGTTGATACAAATTTTCAATGGCTATTTGACTTTCATCAGTTTCTATCAATAGCCTGTTTAAAGGAGTAATTTTCACAGATTCTGTATTGAATTTTTCTCCAAAAGACAAATAAATATCTTCTTTCAAAAACTGTAATGCCAATTCGGGTTTTCCCCTGAAACCATGTATAATCCAGGCTTGCTCAGGCCTGACAGATTGATGAAGGCGAATAATTTCATGGCTGAATCCCACACAATGAATGAGCAATGGCAATTGATTTGTCTCCGAAAGATAAATTTGTTTTTCGAACACTTCAAGTTGTTTTTCAAGGGAGGCGGATGTATGTTTATCTAAACCGCATTCTCCCACAGCTATCACTTGCTCATAATTCAACATGATTGTCATATTATCATACCACACCGAACGTACCTTATCGGCATCCCAGGGATGTATACCGGCAGAAAAATAAATGTGCCGATCATGCGGTAATGTAACTGCATCATCATTTATTCTGATATTATATATGATAGGAATATCGTCAGAATTGATTTTATGTGTATGTACGTCAATGAACATCAGGCAAGTAAAAAAACAAAGATAAACAAATTTAATTTATTTGATATTATTCGTAACTTTGCATCCAGCTTATCTAAAGCAATTTTTAAAATATTTTTAATCCTTTTATTCATGACTACTAACGTATTGTTCAGCAATTTACCCTATCGAGTAGCCGATATTTCCTTAGCCGATTACGGCAGGAAAGAAATAGAATTAGCTGAAAAAGAAATGCCGGGGCTGATGTCCCTGCGCGCTCGTTTCGGCAAAAAGAAACCTTTGAAAGGTGCTCGCATCATGGGTTCTTTGCATATGACCATCCAAACTGCAGTTTTGATTGAGACTTTGGTTGAATTGGGTGCTGAGGTGCGCTGGTGCAGTTGCAATATCTATTCTACTCAAGATCATGCGGCGGCAGCCATTGCAAAAGCCGGTGTTCCTGTGTTTGCATGGAAAGGAGAGACTTTGGAAGAATACTGGTGGTGTACTTTGCAGGCACTTTCCTTTGGTGATGACCAAGGTCCTACCTTAATAGTGGATGATGGCGGAGATGCCACCCTGATGCTGCACATGGGAGTAGCTGTTGAAAAAAATGCCGAAGTACTCAATAAAAAAGCTGAGGGTGAAGATGAAAAAGAACTTTACGCTATCCTGAAAAAGGTGTTAAAAGAGCGTAAGGGTGTTTGGAAGGAAATGGTGAAAGAAATTCGTGGAGTTTCTGAAGAAACCACAACAGGTGTTCATCGCCTTTATCAAATGATGGAGCAGGGTAAATTGTTATTTCCGGCCTTCAATGTCAACGACTCTGTGACTAAATCCAAATTTGATAATTTATACGGTTGTCGCGAATCTTTGGCTGACGGCATCAAGCGTGCTACAGACGTGATGCTTGCCGGTAAAGTGGTAGTGGTTTGTGGTTATGGTGATGTGGGTAAAGGTTCAGCTAAATCCATGCGTGCATATGGTGCGCGGGTGTTGGTTACTGAAATTGATCCCATCTGTGCTTTACAGGCAGCCATGGAAGGTTTTGAAGTTTGCACGGTTGAGGATGCACTCGCTGAGGGCAATGTATTCGTGACTACTACCGGCAATAAGGACGTGATACGCATTGACCATATGGCCAAAATGAATGATGGTTCCATCGTGTGTAATATCGGCCATTTCGACAATGAAATTCAGGTAGAAAAATTGAAAAAATACCCAGGGATAAAAAAGGTGAATATTAAACCGCAAGTGGATAAATATACTTTCCGAACAGGTAACAGCATCATTTTATTGGCAGATGGTCGCCTGGTGAATTTGGGTTGTGCGACCGGTCATCCCTCTTTTGTGATGAGTAATTCGTTTACCAACCAGACTTTGGCTCAAATTGAACTGCATACCAAGGATTATCCCATTGACGTGTATCGCTTGCCCAAACATTTGGATGAGGAAGTTGCACGCCTGCACTTAGAACAATTGGGCGTTAAATTAACCAAACTCACTCCCGAACAAGCGGCTTATATCGGTGTTCAAGTGGATGGTCCGTACAAGCCGGAGCATTACAGATATTAAGATTCTTTTATACCCCCAATACAATCGCCGGCGCAATCTTCAATTCCTTACTGATGGCGCGGGCGATTTTTAATGTAGGCTCAGCTTTCCCGCTTAAGTATTCGCTTATCCGAGATGGAGATACGCCAATACGTTCTGCCAAGGCTTTTTGAGATATGTTTTTTTCTTCCAATGCTATTTTCATCACGTCAGCCAAAGGAGATGATGCAATAGGGAAATGTTTCTCCTCATAAGCCATGACTATATCAGACATCAAAGATAATTCGATGGCTCTTTTATCGGATACAGGTGTCTCATCTGTAACTTCATGTAGCAATTCATCTATTCTTAACAGAGCAGTTTGATAAAGTTTTTCATTAATATCTTTTTTGATTGTTACCATCTTTTTGAAGTCTAAATAGTTAAACAATTAATTGAGTCATAATTCGAATGTGATCCAACGAAACGGATATACACATATCCATGCGTAAATTGAATCACTACCACCAATCGATATTTGTTTCCTTTGATGTTAAACACATACCTCTGATTTCCTATGAAATCTACATGATTAAAATCTTTTTTAATGTCAGCAAAATTTTCCCAAAGAGCTTGTTTGACATGCATATACCATTGCTCGAGTGGGGCCTTACTATCAGGATATTTGTTGTAAAATTCAACTAATTTCCGGTGCGAAACAATTTTCATCAGATAATTTTCAATTTAAATAAAACAGGTTTAGAGCGCAAAACTAAACAATTATTTTTGAAATGCAAAATAAAATAAATAATATTCTAAAATATAGAATTAATACTTTAATTTGCCTGCAACTTTTTCCATACCATTTTCATCAATAGGGAGTTGCTTTAATAATTTTTTTAAAGCTTTTAACGCTAAGTCAGAAATTGTTTTACAAACTTCATCAATTAAACTTTATGAACTTTTTAAATTTTAAAAACTTAAAAACTTACTTCTTTCTTTTTGTTATCCCCTTGTTGTTCTCAGCTTGTGAGTCTGACATTGATATAAAGAAAGAAGCAGAACCCATCCGCCTGAAAGTTGGGATGGAAAAACGGGTAGCACAGGACAATGAATTTGCATGGGACCTATTCAAGCAGGTGCTTGACAACACGAAAGAAGCCAACACTTTTATTTCTCCATTGAGTGTGAGTATTGCTTTGGGGATGACTTGGAACGGTGCCGACGGCAAAACCAAGTCTGAAATGGAATCAACTTTGAAAATGTCGGGAATGTCTGAAAAGGAAATCAATGAATATTATCAAATCATGCAAAATTCATTGGTTAAGATTGATCCCTCCACCAAACTTAATATTGCCAATTCCATTTGGTATAAAGAAGGTTATCCAATCTATAAATCATTTTTGGACGTTAATAAAGAATATTTCAATGCAGAGGTATCAGCTTTGGATTTTAGTAATCCTAAATCTTTAGACATTATCAACAATTGGTGCTCCGAAAAAACCAACGGATTAATAAAGGATCCTTTAGATAGAATTCCTGCTGATGCGATCATGTATTTGATCAATGCGATATATTTTAAGGGCATCTGGAGCAGTGAATTTAAAGAGAATGATACTTCAGAGAAAGATTTTGTCTCCTCAAGCGGTAAGACTAATAAAGTTGATATGATGCAACAAGAGCAGACTTTCAATTACTTTGAAGATGATAAGGCGCAGTATCTTGACATGCCCTATGGTAATAAGGCTTTTAGCATGACAGTAATTTTGCCCAAACAAAAAAACACCATTGAAAGCTATTTGAAAGATTTTGATATGGACGAATGGAATAGAATAGTAGAAAATCTCAGTCCCAGAGAAGTTAAAGTTTATTTTCCAAAATTCAAGGTACAAAGCAAGTTAGAATTACAAGATGTTTTGTCTATCATGGGCATGCCATTAGCTTTTGATACAGAGGCAGATTTCTCGCGCATGTCGGAAGGCGATTTGCTGATTTCCAGAATTATTCACAGCACCTACTGTGATGTAAACGAGAAAGGTACGGAAGCAGCAGCCGTAACCGTGGTAGAGGTAGGTGTAACGTCTATGCCGCTGGAAAATCCGGTCTTTAACGCCAACCGTCCGTTTATTTTTATTATCCGTGAAAAAAGCACCGGAGTTATTTTATTTATGGGTAAAATGGGAGAAGTTGAGAAATATTAAATTGCTTTGCAAACTTCACAAATCAAACTTTATGAACTTTTTAAATTCTAAAAACTTAAAACCCTACTTCTTTCTTTTTGTCCTCCCGTTGTTATTCTCAGCTTGTGAGTCTGACATCAATATAAAGAAAGAAGCAGAGCCTATTCGCCTGAAAGCTGGGATGGAAAAACGGGTAGCACAGGACAATGAATTTGCATGGGACCTATTCAAGCACGTGCTTGATAACACGAAAGAAGCCAATACTTTTATTTCTCCATTGAGTGTGAGTATTGCTTTGGGCATGACCTGGAACGGTAGTGACGGCAAAACCAAGTCTGAAATGGAATCAACTTTGAAAATGTCGAGAATGTCTGAAAAGGAAATCAATGAATATTATCAAATCATGCAAAATTCATTGGTTAAGATTGATCCTTCCACCAAACTTAATATTGCCAATTCCATCTGGTATAAAAAGGGTTATCCAATCTATAAATCATTTTTGGACGTTAATCAAGAATATTTTGATGCAGAGATATCAGATCTGGATTTTAATGATTCTAAATCTTTAGACATTATCAACAATTGGTGCTCCGAAAAAACCAACGGATTAATCAAGAATCCTTTGGATGAAATTCCTGCTGATGCAATCATGTATTTGATCAATGCGATATATTTTAAGGGTATTTGGAGCAGTGAGTTTAATAGTAAGGACACTTCGGAGAAAGATTTTGTCACCTCAGGCGGTAAGACTAATAAAGTTGATATGATGCGCCAGGAACAGACTTTCAATTATTATGAAGATGATAAAGCGCAGTATCTTGACATGCCCTATGGTAATAAGGCTTTTAGCATGACAGTAATTTTGCCCAAACAAAAAAACACCGTTGAAAGTTATTTGAAGGATTTTGATGCAGACGAATGGAATGAAATAGTAGAAGGTCTCACTCCAAGAGAAGTTCAGGTTTATTTCCCGAAATTCAAGGTACAAAGCAAGTTAGAATTGCGAGATGTTTTGTCAGTCATGGGTATGCCATCAGCTTTTAGTGGAGAGGCAGATTTTTCTCGCATGTCGGAAAACGATTTGCTGATTTCCAGGGTTATTCACAGCACCTATTGTGATGTAAATGAGAAGGGCACGGAAGCGGCAGCCGTAACCATAATAGAGACGAAAGAAATGGCTTTGCCGGAAAATCCGGTCTTTTATGCCAACCGTCCATTTATTTTTCTTATTCGTGAAAAAAGCACCGGAGTTATTTTATTTATGGGCAAAATGGGAGAAGTTGAGAAATATTAAAGAAATTTTTCATAAATTTGTACCTCAATTTTGGTTTTTTACTCATGAATAAAATTATTTCTAAAGAATATTTTTCAGATAAAGTTGTAAGATTAGAAGTTGAAGCTCCCCTGATTGCTAAAGCACGCAAAGCCGGTCATTTTGTGATCGTGCGTGTCGGTAAGATGGGCGAACGCATCCCGCTTACCATTGCTGATGCTGATGTTGAAAAGGGCACCATCACCTTGGTAATTCAAATGACCGGCGTTTCATCCACCAAATTGGGGAAATTAGAAGTTGGCGATTCCATAACAGATTTGGTTGGACCGCTTGGTAAAGCCACACACATTGAGAATTTTGGAACTGTTGTATGTGCCTGCGGTGGCGTGGGCACTGCTCCTATGTTACCCATCGTGAGAGCCCTCAAAAAAGCCGGCAATAAGGTGATCACTGTGCTGGCGGCACGTACCAAAGAGTTGATTATACTGGAAGAGCAAATGCGTTCGTTGTCCGATGAGCTTATTGTGATGACGGATGACGGCTCTTATGGAAACAAAGGCTTGGTAACCAATGGCGTTGAGACTGTTCTCAACAGAGAAAAGGTGGATTTGTGTGTCACCATAGGTCCTGCTATTATGATGAAATTTGTCAGTTTGCTGACTAAAAAATACAATATTCCAACAGTTGCTTCTTTAAATACCATCATGGTTGATGGCACCGGTATGTGTGGCGCTTGCCGTGTGACAGTCGGCGGTAAAGTGAAATTCGTATGCGTTGACGGACCCGAATTCGATGCCCATCAAGTTGATTTTGATGAAATGTTGATGCGCTTAGGCGGATATAAAGATTTTGAGCGGGAAGAGATGGAGAAGTTAAGTAAATTGGATAAGGAAGGATGATGCTTCTAAAACACCTGATTGTTTTTTAGTTGATTATTTGTTTTGAGACAGCCCCAGCTTAGGGGACTAAATTTTTTATCATGCCCAATATTTCTGAAGAAAGATCCAAACCCTGGAGAGTAGCATTAAGAGAATCTCTAAAAGTAAAAGAACGCATGGCTATACCTCGTGTAGTGATGCCTTCGTTAGATCCTGCATACCGTGCCCAAAACAATGAAGAGGTCAATTTAGGACTTACCCCTGAATTGGCTATGCAGGAAGCCAAGCGATGTATCGATTGTCCCGAGCCTACCTGTATGACCGGTTGTCCCGTCAATATTTATATTCCTCAGTTCATTAAACAAATTGAAGTAGGTGAATTTGCAGAGGCTGCCAAAACCTTGAAAATAACCTCTGCATTGCCTGCTGTTTGCGGTCGCGTTTGTCCGCAGGAAAAGCAATGTGAGGCCAAATGTATCCATGTACGGACGGGAAAAGATCCGGTGGCCATCGGACATTTGGAGCGTTTTGCCGCCGACTACGAAAGAGAAAGTGGCAATATATCCGTACCAACAGTAGCCGCACCGAATGGAATTAAAATCGCCGTAGTCGGTTCAGGACCGGCTGGATTGTCCTTTGCGGGTGACATGGTCAAATTTGGTTATGATGTTACGGTTTTTGAAGCCCTGCATGAAATCGGCGGCGTGTTGAAATACGGTATTCCCGAGTTCCGTTTACCTAATTATGTGATTGATGTGGAAATCAATAACCTGCGGGATATGGGAGTGAAATTTATGACCAACTGCATCATCGGCAGAACCATCAGCATGGAAGACCTAAAAGCAGAAGGCTATCAGGGTGTGTTTGTGGGTAGTGGTGCCGGATTGCCGCGGTTTATGAATATCAAGGGAGAGAATTTAGTAGGCATCATGTCTTCCAATGAATATTTAACACGCGTAAATTTGATGGATGCAGCCAATCCTGAATCGGATACTCCTGTATTTAAAGGAAAAAAAGTAGCGGTTATCGGCGGTGGTAATACGGCAATGGACTCGGTGCGTACTGCACTTCGTTTAGGTGCTGAGCGAGCTATGATAGTTTACAGGCGCTCCGAAGAGGAAATGCCTGCCCGAATAGAGGAGGTGCATCATGCCAAAGAAGAGGGCATTATCTTTATGACTTTGCGCAATCCCATTGAATTTCTTGGCAACGAACAGGGGCGTGTGACCCATATGATCGTGCAAGAGATGGAATTGGGTGAACCTGATGCTTCCGGGCGCCGTTCTCCCATTGAAAAACCCGGTTGCACGGAAATTATAGAAGTTGATGAAGTCATCATCAGTGTAGGCGTATCTCCCAATCCTTTAATTCCACGTTCAGTGGAAGGATTGCAACTCACCAAGTGGGGCACTATCGTTGTTGATGAGGAAACCATGCAAACCGACATCCCCATGATTTTTGCCGGAGGCGATATAGTCAGAGGCGGCGCTACAGTTATCCTGGCTATGGGTGATGGGCGCAAGGCTGCTACTTCTATGCATGAATGGTTGCAAGGAAAGAAGTAATGACTTTGTCATTTCTCTTCATTTTTTTGTCTTGATACAAAAAAACGAAGCAAAAAAAAATCAAGACTGCGCCCGCTTCGCTCGAAAAATTAGCGTTCAAACAGCTAAATCGTCCAAACTCACAACTTCGTTGCTCAAACAAGGACGATTTTTAACGCTGTTCTCACTTATTTTTCGGCTCATCGGACGAGGTCAATGTCGCACCACCAAAAGTACATAACAAAAAGCCCAGGGGCTATCTTTACTTTTAAGACAACCCCTGGGCTTTGTTATCAAAAGAGGTTTTATTAATCTTCCTCTTTCTTCGTTTCCTCGTATTCCTTCAATAATTTTTCCTGAATATCCATAGGAACCAGTTCGTAGCTGGCGAACTTCATGCTGAAAGAAGCGCGGCCACCACTCAATGAACTCAAAGCAGTCGAATAGTTGCTCAACTCTTTTAAAGGTACTTTGGCCGATAATTTTTCAAATCCTTTTTCACTCGACATACCCATGATTACGCCACGGCGACCTTGCATGTCGCTCATCACATCACCCAATCTGTCGGATGGAGCCAGAACCACTACATCATAGATTGGTTCCAATAGTTTGGGTCCGGCTTCTTTAAAAGCCTGAGCGAAAGCATTTCTTCCGGCAAGACGGAAAGAAATTTCATTGGAGTCAACCGGGTGCATTTTACCGTCATAAACGATGACACGAACATCACGTGCATAAGAACCTGTCAGCGGTCCTTGTTCCATGCGGTCCATCACACCTTTCAAAATTGCGGGTAAAAAGCGGGCATCAATAGAACCTCCTACGATGGAATTGATAAAAATAATTTTACCGCCCCATTCCAATGCAATTTCTTGTGTATCGCGTACGGAAATTTTAAATTCTTGTCCGCCAAAGCGATAAGTTTCCGGAACAGGTGCGCCTTCAACATAAGGCTCAATGATCATGTGCACCTCTCCAAACTGTCCTGCACCTCCCGATTGTTTTTTATGACGATAGTCGGCACGGGCTGCTTTGGTAATGGTTTCTCTGTACGGAATTTTAGGCTCTCTAAATTCAACAGGAATTTTATCATTGTTTTCCAAACGCCATTTCAGGGTACGTAAGTGGAACTCGCCTTGTCCGTGAACAATCATTTGTTTTAGTTCTTTCGATTGCTCCACAATCCATGTCGGGTCTTCTTCGCGCATCCGGGTCAGCACTTCACTTAGTTTCTCATCATCAGATTCGGAAACTGCTTTGATAGCACGACGATATTTGGACGCCGGGAATTCAATCGCTTTAAAGTCATACTCACACCCTTTTGCATTTAATGTGTCACCGGTACGAGTATCTTTGAGCTTCACAGTTGCACCGATATCGCCGGCAACCAACACGTCCACATTGGTACGAATTTGTCCGGCAACAGCAAATATCTGCGCTATACGTTCTTTGCTACCTCTGTTGATGTTTGTCAGGTCATCTCCGACTTTCAAAGTACCACTCATCACTTTGAAATAAGAAACTTCGCCAATATGCGGTTCAATACTTGTTTTGAAAACAAAAATGCTGGTTGGTGCTGATGCATCGGGTGCAATTTCTTTATTACTCTTGGTCACCGGCTTGGGCACTTCATTTACAGATGGAGTAACATTGCCGACAAATTCCATCAAGCAGCCAACACCCATGTTTTGCAAGCCGCAAACAGTTATCAAAGGATACATGCCGCAACTCGCTACACCGGCGCGGATACCGGCAAGAATCTCTTCCGAAGTCAATACGCCTTCCTCGAAAAACTTTTCCATCAAAGCTTCATCATGTTCTGCAGCAGCCTCTATCAAAGCATCATGCAAAGCATCAGCTTTTGCTTTCTGATCGGCAGGTATATCTAATACTTCAGGCTTTCCGCCACCCGCATTGTACTTTATCATCTTCATTTGAAGAATATCGATGATTGCGTTAAAGTTTAATCCGGGATTTACAGGATATTGAATAACAACGACCTTGTTACCGAAAGTATCTTTCACTTGTTCAAGGGTACGGTCAAAGTCCACCTTTTCATGATCGAGATGATTGGCAACAAAAATTACAGGTTTGTTATGGCTCTCAGCATAACGAAAATGATTGCCGGTGCCCACTTCCACCCCGTACTGGGTGTTCAGTAAGATTAAAGCCGTGTCGGTCACATTCAGAGAAGTAACCACTCCGCCAATAAAATCATCCGATCCCGGGCAATCGATAAAAGTAAGTTTTTTCTCGTTCCATTGGGTTTGAATGATGGTAGAAAAAACCGAATAACCGTATTCCTTTTCTACAGGAAAATAATCGGACACTGTATTTTGTCCTTCGATAGTGCCCTTACGTTTTATAACACCACTCTCGTTGAGTATGGCTTCAACGAGAGTGGTTTTCCCAGAGCCGGAACTTCCTAGCAAGGAAATGTTCCTAATTTCATTTGATTGATATTGTTTCATAAGTTTATAAAATTAAAATTTCTTATTATGTATGGACTAAATCAGTCCGTTCCGTTATTAATATTTGTCAAAAAATTTGTTGCAAAAAAATGAGCGGCAAGATACGAAAAACTCCTGTAATAGCGCTTGTTTTTTTGTATGTTTTATAGCACAATTTCAAATTAGCAGTTAAAGAAGGTTAATTGCCTCCTGTTTTTTCTTGACAATCCTCCAGGCTTTTATGTCATAATGATTCCACCACCACTCATTCAGCTTGTAGGTCAGATAAGCACTTCCTATCCCCAAAGCTGCGCCTGCCAATACATCAGACGGATAATGAACGCCAAGGTGCATGCGCGTAACGCCTATTGCCGTTGCCCATGTGTAAGCAGGTACAATAACATACCATTTGGGATATTTCAGACTAAGTGCGGTGGCCGTCACAAAACTACAGGAAGTATGACCGGATGGCATCGATCTGCTTTTCAAAACTTTATAAGCTTCTATCTCTTCAGGATAGCTAACGCCCGGACGCGGACGATTGAATATACGTTTGAGAACATCGGTAGCAACTACATTAACACCTGATGCCAAGGCAATGTAGCAGGCATCTTTCAGCAAATCCTGATCTGAACGTATAAGGCCATATCCCGCGATAGCAACCGGTGCAGCCAGACTGATATATAGGGCTGATTCTGTCAGCACTACGGAAGTTGGTTTTAGACCCGGTGCCGCATGGTTGATTTGTTTCAATAGCACAATATCCGTATTTTGTGCCGGTAATGTGTTGGACAAAATCACAAAACCAAGCAAAAACAGAATAAATGTCGTAAATTTGCGCATCATTTGAATTTTGTCGACAAAAGTAGTAAAAAATGTATAAAATCGCGATTATCGGACCTGAATCGACGGGAAAAACTATGTTGGCGGAACAGTTGGCAGCACATTACCATTCCCCGTGGGTTCCCGAATATGCGCGGATGTACATCGAAAGCTTGTCAAGGCCATACCATTTTGATGATATCAAACATATAGCCTTGAAACAAATCGAGCAGGAAATTGAATATGAAACAGACCGGACTTATCCTTTTGTGTTTTTTGATACGGAGTTGATCATTACAAAAGTCTGGTTTGAATACTGTTACAATGAAGTTCCTTCTTTTGTTGAGGATAGACTAAACACCGGCTTTTTTGATTTGTACTTGCTGTGCGAACCGGACATTCCCTGGGTAGCTGATCCAGTTAGGGAGCACGGACATGACAGGGAGCATTTTTTCAATTGGTATCAATCTGAAATTGTTAAACTTAAAAAGCCCTACGTTTGTATTCATGGAATTGACGAAGATCGTGTACAGAACGCAATTCGTAAAATCAATGATTTTTTCAAGCTTACAAATAGTGAATTCGTAAATTGATGATTTAAAATCGAATATTAATACAATAAATAATGAATACTAAAAAAACATTGGAAGTTATTCAAAAGCTTGCTGACACCGGAAGTATCAGTGAAGTATGCCACGAGCAATTGCATAATACCCCTATGCCATCGGAGGATACGCTGAAAGAAATGATCAATTTGATTCGTTCCATCATTTTTCCGGGTTATTTCGGTGATGCGGCTGTCAATGTCAATTCGAGGTTGTATCATATAGGAGTGAACATAGATAAGTTACAATCTCTTTTACAATCGCAGATTAAGGCCGGTTTGTGTTTTGAATCGACTTCTGACGAACAGGTTTGTGAAGACATAGATCACCTGGCAAGAAAGAAATCCATTGCTTTTATTTCTCAGTTACCGGAAATCAGAGATAAACTATATACCGATGTCGTAGCTGCCTACAATGGCGATCCGGCTGCCAAAAGTTATGGCGAAGTCATCTTTTGCTACCCGGGCATTCGCGCCATCAGCAGTTACCGCATTGCCAATACCTTGCTAAAATTGGAGGTGCCGCTGATCCCCAGGATTATCTGTGAGATGGCTCATTCTGAAACAGGTATAGATATCCATCCGGGAGCATCCATTGGTAGTTATTTTACCATAGATCACGGGACAGGGGTAGTGATAGGAGAAACGGCTAAGATTGGCGACCATGTTAAGATGTATCAAGGTGTTACCTTAGGTGCAAAAAGTTTTCCTTTGGATGAAAACGGCAATCCCATCAAAGGAATAGACCGCCATCCTAAAATAGGCAATAATGTCATTATCTACTCCAACTCAACCATTTTGGGCAATGTTACAGTCGGTGACAGTGCTGTCATAGGCGGAAACATTTGGATAGATCAGGATGTTCCGGCAGGAGCGAAATTGGTGCAGAAAAAATGAATAGTAGTTGGTAGTTTGAAGTTAAAGAAGTTAGGGAAGTTATGGGGAATTCATATATTGCTAAAACATTAAAGGGTTTGGAAGAGGTGTTGGCAACCGAATTAATTGCTTTGGGTGCCGATAATGTTGAAATTCAACGCAGGGCTGTGGCTTTTACGGGTGATAAGATGTTGCTGTATAAAGCTAATCTACATCTTCGTACGGCATTGCGTATCTTAATGCCTATTTATACTTTTAAGGCTAAAACACCGGATGAAATTTATGAGGCGGTCAAAAAGTTCGATTGGGAGCAGTATATGGATCTCAAGACCGGTTTTGCCGTAGATGCCACGGTTTTTTCAGAAGAAATCACCCATTCCAAATATGCTACTTATCGTGTAAAAGACGGTATTGCTGATTGGTTTAGAGAAAAGTACAACAAACGTCCGTCTGTGAAATTAAATAATCCCGACTTACAGCTCAATGTGCATATCTCTCACGACACTTGCACCATTTCTTTGGACAGTTCGGGTGAATCATTGCACAAACGAGGCTATCGTGTCAGTCAGACAGATGCACCCATCAGCGAGGTGCTGGCGGCAGGCATGTTGTTGCTGGCAGGTTGGGATGGACAGTGTAATTTTATTGATCCTTTTTGCGGTTCAGGCACCTTTCTGATTGAAGCGGCACTCATTGCCCTAAATATTCCTCCGGGACTATATCGTTCGTCTTTTGGTTTCGAAAAGTGGAAGGATTTTGATAAAGATCTTTTTGATGTTCTGTATCAGGATGAAAGTGGAGAAAGAACTTTTGAACACCGGATTTTCGGATACGATATTTCCCGCAAAGCCATCAAAATTGCAGAAGAAAATATTAAGAGTGCAGGGTTAAGCAAATACATACAATTGTCGGTTCAACCCATAAATCAGTTAAAAGCACCTGCCGGAAAAAATTTGATCGTGACCAATCCGCCGTATGGGGAGCGTTTGGATTTTAAAGAGCTTGCCGATACTTACGAAACAATCGGTTCTGTATTGAAGCACAGATTTCCGGACACAAGTGCCTGGGTCATCAGTTCACAAGACAGTTTGTTACATAAGATAGGGCTGAAACCGTCTAAAAAGATAGATTTATTGAACGGAGCCTTAGAGTGCCGCTACAATGGTTATGATATTTTTGCCGGAAAACGCAAAGATTTTTTGACAAAGATTTGATGAAATCAAAAAAACAATTACCTTTGCAGCCTCAACAAACGCCCAGATGGCGGAATTGGTAGACGCGTTGGTCTCAAACACCAATGGATTCACTTCCATGCCGGTTCGATCCCGGCTCTGGGCACTCTCCAAAGAAAAATCAAAACACAGCAGGAAATCATAAGTTTTTAATATCCCGGATTTTGTATCAGTTGGGAATGAATAGTTAATTCACTCATCGGTATAGGCAATAGTAACCTGTATTCCTCAATTCCATACACATCTTTGGCAAAATCGTTTCTTTTCATGAAAGCAAAGTTGGTATTGCTGTAAAGCATCAATTGCAATCTTGCATCCTTTATTTTTTCCAGCACATTACTGCCTGATAAGTTTATGCCTTTGGCAGTAACTATTTCTGTCAGCAGCGATTCAGCTTCAGGAGATTTTCCGTTCTTATAAAGGCATTCAGCATGAGAAAGAATTACATCTGTATAGGTCATTATGGGAAGCGGATTGACATTGAATATATTTCCACTGTTTTTTGGTCCGCCCATATTGTGTTTAGTGGCAAATATTGTTTCTTTACCGCTCCCGCTATTGAACAAATTCGTTATTGTTTCTTGTTTGTTATAATTGGATGTATCAAGTTCATAAAAACCATTGTTGATAACTTCTTCCAAAAGCTTTTCAGCTTGAATGTACTCACCCTGGTACATGTAAATATTGGCAAGCAGTATTCTTGCTACATCCTTCGATAAGAAGAAAAAGTCATTGGCATCACCATTCAACGATTCGTTCCTTTTTTCCTTAAAATAGTTGATTGCCTCTTCCAAATTCTTTTGTAAGTCAGTAAAGATTTCATTTTGTGGAGTTCTACGGATATCACGTGTATTATCCATATTAGGAACAAAATTGATATAAGGAACATCTCCCCATAGCACCACCATGTAATAATAATACATGGCACTGAACACATTGAGATAATCCTGATACACCCCAAGTTTTTTGGCCTCCGCATCTTTAAATGTCATAATAACCCTATTGGCTCTGTAGAAAGCACCCCAAATGTCATAAACTACACTGCTGCTTGGATGGATGTATTGGTTTACCCAATCACTTTCCTTGTTATAGTAATAATATTGTTCTATAAGGTTCAGTTTTGAAAATCCCTGTGCAATTTCCGAAGCAAAGGAATTTACAATTTGTTTCATCGTATCCCTTAATTTGGGCGTAGGAGCATTTTCATTCCCTTCCTGCAAAATTTTGACTTCACCTAAAATATTGCCTAAACAATCGTATAGTTGTACAGAAGTTGATTTTGCAATCTTGAAAATTGACGGCGATACTTTTATGATCAATTCGTTTGCGTTTATACTTTTTTCTATCGAAATATCCGTGTTGTCTACATTTTCATAGATCTCCGAAAAAATATCATTAGGTATTACGATCGGCGGTTCGTCAGGATCCACAGGCTCTAATCGTGGTTCAAGATAAACAGGAATGGGTGAAGATATGCCGATAGTATAAATTCCTCCTTCTTTGGGGACATTGAGTTCTGTTATTTCCAATACTACTTCCTGTCCTTCCTGCAATACTTCATTTCCGGCTATTCCATCATTGTCCCAGTCAATAAAGCGTTCCAGTTCTTTAACCTCCACTTCCAGTCCAAATGTTTCGTAATACTCTATGATATTGCTTCTTACGGAAGAAAGCTTGCTCCATAATGCTTCTTTGTCTCCTCTAATTTGTTGTATTGTACTCTCTTCAAAAGTTCCCTTTTCGCCAAATTCCTTACATAATTTTGCTAAGTATTTTCCTAGGGTAGTTCCACTTTTATCTACAAGTAATAGAGAAGATATGGCTATAAGCGCGGCAGCTTCGTCTGTCCCTTCTGCGATGGAAAATGTAGATGCATCTTTTTCGGCATGCTTTTGAAGTCCGAAGGCGGAAAATAATTCCTCCTGGGCTTGCTTGTCGGCTTCCCCAAATTTTATGTTGTCTGCGATAAGTTTTTGTATTCTCTGATACTTTAAATGCGTGAAAAAATTTACGTTTGCTGTCGGTCCATCGGATAAGTCCACTAAAGCACGCAGTCTCAATTTACTTGTTGAAAATTCTCCCTTGATCTCATTGAAAAAATAACCGTTTGCAGTTACTTCTGCGTAAGGAGTTTGAAACAACCTGGGTTCAAATGAGAAACTGCCAAAATTGTCTTGAATAGTGGTAGAATCCGGACTTCCCAAAGCTTGCAAATTACCATCCATGGGTTGAATAGTAACAGTAGAACCAATGACAAAAGGTCCTTTTTCTACTTTCCCTGAAACAGTATAAGTCTTAGGTTCGAATTTGTTTTCCAAACCCTTGTCTTTATCGCATGAGGAGAGGAAAAATGCAATTATGACAAATAAATAAAGGCACTGTTTTGTTTTCATTGTTGTAGTTGTATTTTCGGTGTAAGCTTAAACTCTTACCATTTTTAATAAAGGTTCAAAAGAATAAAGAGCCGCTCTTCGCCCTGATGCTTCTTCTATCTGTTTTAAATAGCTTTGTTCAAGTAGTTTTCTGATTATCAATGTGCCTGTTGCGGGGGGAATACCCGTGTTTTTAACAAAACGATTATTCCTAAAGACAGGATACGTAAAAATAAAATCCAATATTTCCATATTCCATTTGGATGACAACAGTTCTGCAAATTCTGCCTTCATATCTTCATACAAGTTTTTTATTTTTTCGGCTATTTGCAAATTTCTTATCGCCTGACTTTCAACTGCGATAAGAAAAAAGCGTATCCATTCATTCCAATTGTAAGTTTTTGAAACATTACGCATTGTTTCTATATAAAGGTCTTTGTTCTCTTCCAAATAATCACTGATATAGAAATGGGGCTGCGACAAAACTTTTTCTTTCCACAACAAAAGTGGAATCAGCATTCGTCCAATTCTACCATTTCCGTCCTTAAATGGATGCAGGGCTTCAAACTCTAAATGCATAACAGCAGTTTTAATCAGTGAAGGTTCCGTTGAAAATGAAATGTAATCAAAAAGAGTTTCTAATGCTTGCGGAAGAAGTTCCGGACTTATCGGCACAAACTGTATTTTGCGTTTTGTTTTATCTGCCAAATAGTTCTGTATTGTTTTGAACTCTCCCGGAGATTTACTCGCACCTCTTCCCGCAACTAATAATTGTTGATGTATTTGTTTGATGAAATTGATTGAGAACTCGTAACCTTCCTCCAAGGCTCGTTGCGCATTTTTCAATGTCCTTTGGTAGAGTATGGTTTCAATTATATCGGACTTAGCACTCAATGAAGCAGTGCCGTCATCGTCTGCTTCATACTGCAATATTTCATCCATGGTACTTATTGTTCCTTCAATTCTCGATGACAAAAGTGCCTCTCTATTTCGTAAAGGTGCAAGTAGTATTTCGCTGTTATGCAGATTTTTCAGCATCTGATCGAAACGAGCAAGGGCATCGGTAGCACGGATAAGTTCATCAATGAAAAAGGTATAATCGACACTTGGCGGAAATTTACCATAGTGGTAATTTATGGCTTCATTAAAATCATAATCCATAGGGCTTGTTTTTTGCTTACAAATATATGAACTATTTTGTAATTAAAATAGATACATTACAATATTTTTAAAAATATTGTTCTCAAATTGATTTGTATTTAAAAAATGGAGACAAATATGCTTGATTACATAAATTTCATTTTTATTGTAATCAAAATAGTTTGATTACATAAAATGTAACCAACTTATTTAGTGGTATTGTCGGCGAGCGGGTCTGTTGGCTTCTAGAAAACCCATCGACAGAGATCTTGCCAAACACTTTCTCTGCCCTGTAATTCTGTCGCAAATCCACTATAAACTCACCTAAAAATACGCCACTTTGTCAGTATTCTCGTCTTGGTTTTTATTTTGATTGATACGCATCAGCAAATATTAACTAATTAAGAATCAAGATTATGAATATGAATACTAACCAACAACAAGAAAAGGCATTGAATAAATATGCCGTTAACCTAAACGATCGCGCTAAAGCCGGTAAACTGGACCCGGTGATTGGGCGTGATGATGAAATCAGGCGCTTGTTACAGATTTTGAGCAGGCGCACAAAAAATAACCCCATACTGATTGGCGAACCCGGCACCGGTAAGACTGCTATTGCCGAGGGATTGGCACATCGAATTATCCGTGGTGACGTACCTGAAAACCTGAAGAGCAAGCAACTTTATTCATTAGACATGGGAGCTTTGATTGCAGGTGCCATGTATAAGGGTGAATTTGAGGAAAGACTAAAATCCGTTGTCAATGAAGTGATAGAAGCCGATGGCGAAATTATACTTTTTATTGACGAGATTCATACACTAGTCGGTGCAGGTAAAAGCGAAGGCGCCATGGATGCTGCCAATATATTGAAACCTGCTCTTGCCCGCGGCGAACTTCGGGCTATTGGTGCTACCACCCTGAATGAATATCAAAAATATTTTGAAAAGGACAAAGCTTTGGAACGCCGCTTCCAGATTGTCATGGTGAATGAGCCGGATGTTCAAAGTACCATTTCTATCCTGAGAGGGTTGAAAGAACGGTATGAAAACCACCACAAGGTAAGGATTAAAGACGATGCCATCATCGCAGCCGTGGAGTTGTCGAATCGTTATATCACTGAAAGATTTCTTCCTGATAAAGCCATTGACCTGATGGATGAAGCAGCCGCGAAACTTCGTTTGGAAGTGGATTCCGTACCGGAAGAACTGGATGTGATTGAACGTAATATCAAGCAGTTGGAAATTGAAAGAGAAGCTATTAAAAGGGAAAATGACACTAAAAAATTAGCACAACTGAAAGAAGATATCACAAAGTTGAAAGAAGAAGGAAGCCGGATCCGCGAAAAGTGGTCGTCCGAAAAAGCTTTGATTGATAACATACAACAGGCAAAAATTGAAATTGAAAAATTGAAATTCGAGGCTGACAAAGCAGAGCGTGAAGGAAATTACGGCAAGGTAGCTGAGATTCGTTACGGAAAAATTAAAAATTACGAAGACAAGATCAACTCCTATCAAACAGCATTGGCTGAACTTCAAGGCACTGACGCACTTATCAAAGAAGAGGTTGACTCTGATGATATTGCTGATGTGGTCAGCAGATGGACGGGTATTCCGGTGAACAAAATGCTGCAAAGCGAACGGGACAAATTATTGCATTTGGAGGAAGAATTACACAAACGTGTCATTGGACAGGAAGAAGCAATTGAGGCTGTTGCAGATGCGGTAAGGAGAAGTCGCGCCGGCTTGCAAGACCCTAAACGACCGATAGGCTCGTTTATCTTTTTGGGTACTACCGGTGTGGGTAAAACCGAATTGGCTAAGGCTTTGGCTGAATATCTTTTTGATAATGAAAACATGTTGACACGTATTGACATGAGTGAGTATCAGGAAAAATTTTCGGTTACGCGTCTGATCGGCTCTCCTCCCGGCTATGTGGGTTATGATGAAGGAGGACAGCTTACTGAAGCCGTCAGGATGAAGCCTTACTCGGTGGTACTTTTTGATGAGATTGAAAAAGCGCATCCGGATGTATTTAATGTGTTATTGCAAGTATTAGATGATGGTCGCCTGACCGACAATAAGGGTCGCACGGTCAATTTCAAAAACACCATCATCATCATGACATCCAACATAGGCTCATCGTTGATAAGAGAAAATTTTGAAAAGATGACGGTAGAAAATCACGATGCTTTGTTTGAACAAACCAAAAATCAGATTTTTGAATTGCTTAAACAAACCATTCGTCCGGAGTTTTTAAATCGTGTGGATGAGCTGATTATGTTTACTCCTTTGAATAAAAAACAAATAGAAGACATTGTCAGGTTACAACTCGCCGGCATACAAAAACTGTTGGCTGAGAACAACATTCATTTGGAAATCAAAGAAGATGCTTTGAAGTTGATAGCTACAGCCGGTTTTGATCCGCAATTCGGTGCTCGACCTGTGAAACGCGCCATACAAAAATTGCTCTTGAACGATTTGTCAAAAGCAATTCTTGCAGGTACCATTCAGCAAAACAGTACTATTTATGTCGAGACAGATAAGGGAGTGCTGAAATTTAGGAATTAATCGAAAGTATCTCGTAAGCGTCAACAAAAAGCCAACTATCTCATAATGATTTAGTTGGCTTAATTTTATAAATTACTGAATATCTCTGATGATCAGGTATTCATTCCGCCGCAAACATGGATAACTTGTCCGCTCACATAAGAGGACAGGTCAGATGCGAGGAAGAGCGTTACCTTGGCTACTTCTTCCGGCGAACCCCCACGACGCAAAGGGATCATTTGCGCCCATTGGGCACGTTGTTCTTCTGTTAATACTTGGGTCATCTCAGTTTCGATAAAGCCGGGGGCGATGGCATTGGCGCGGATATTTCTGGAGCCTAATTCTTTGGCAACAGATTTAGCCAATCCTATCATTCCCGCTTTAGAAGCTGAATAATTAGTCTGACCGGCATTACCGGACACCCCAACCACAGAACTCATGTTGATGATAGAGCCGGAGCGTTGTTTCATCATAATGGGCGTACAAGCCTGAATGAAATTAAATGCAGATTTCAAATTCACATTGATCACTGCATCCCACTGTGATTCACTCATACGCATGATTAAACCGTCTTTGGTAATACCTGCGTTATTTACTAAAATATCTATTCTTCCAAATTCCTGATGAATTTTTTCCACTACCTGGTGGGTTTCATCAAACAAAGCTGCGTTGGATGCGTATGCTTTCACTTTCACGCCTAAAGCTTCAATCTCTTTTTGGGTGTTTAAAGCATTTTCATCTATCTGTAAATCAGTAAATGCAATGGCGGCTCCCTCACTTGCCAATTTTAATGCAATGGCTTTTCCAATGCCGCGAGCAGCACCGGTTACAATGGCAACTTTTCCTTCTAATAATTTCATATGATTATAGTTTATTTTCAATTATATTTTTTCACTCATCATGGACAATAAGAACTCTTCGTTATTCTTGGTTCTTTCCATGCGGTCTTTCATAAACTCCATAGCTTCAACCGGATTCATATCTGCCAGGTACCTGCGCAATATCCACATGCGGTTCAGCGTATCATTGTCCAACAACAAATCATCGCGTCTGGTACTGGAAGCCATAATATCAACAGCCGGGAACACCCTTTTGTTCGACAAACGTCTGTCTAATTGCAATTCCATATTACCCGTTCCTTTAAATTCTTCGAAAATCACATCGTCCATTTTGGAACCGGTTTCCGTCAATGCAGTTGCTATGATGGTCAAGCTACCACCTTTCTCAATATTTCTAGCAGCTCCGAAAAAACGTTTGGGTTTATGCAAAGCATTAGCATCCACACCTCCCGTCAATATTTTTCCCGATGCAGGAGCAGCAGTATTGTATGCACGAGCCAAGCGTGTGATGGAGTCCAATAAAATCACCACATCATGACCGCATTCCACCATTCTTTTTGCTTTTTCATGTACCATGGATGCTACGCGCACGTGCCTTTCAGCCGGCTCATCAAAAGTAGAAGACACTACTTCCGCATTCACACTTCTTGCCATATCCGTCACTTCTTCCGGACGTTCGTCAATTAATAACACTATCATAAATACTTCCGGATGATTGGTGGCAATAGCATTGGCTATCTCTTTCAGCAAGACGGTTTTACCTGTTTTGGGTTGTGCCACGATCAAGCCACGTTGCCCCTTTCCAATGGGAGAAAATAAATCAACCATACGAACAGACAGCGGATCATTTATACCGGTGCATAAAGTAAATTTTTCATCCGGGAACAAAGGAGTGAGGTGCTCAAAAGGTACACGATCCCGAACATGCTCGGGACTCCTGCCATTGATTTTAGTCACACGAATCAATGGAAAATATTTTTCTCCTTCTTTTGGAGGTCTGATAGACCCTGATACAGTATCGCCCGGTTTTAAACCAAACAATTTGATTTGCGACTGCGAAACGTAAATATCGTCCGGAGAACTCAAATAGTTATAATCGGCAGAACGTAAAAAACCATATCCGTCTGCGACCATATCCAAGGTTCCTGTTCCTTCTAAGATACCGTCAAAATCATAGGGTTTATCTTGTTTTTGGACGATGAATTTCGGACGATTGTTGTTTTGCTGGTGTTCCTGTTTTTTTTGATGAGTTTGCGATGCACCTCGTTGGTTGTCTGTAGCTTGCTGATCAGCTCCTGATTGATCGGTTTCTTCTTTTGATTTAATCTGTTTTTTACTTTTTTCTTCTGTCTGAGCACCACTGTCTTTAGCTTGAGAACTTGCAGGTTTTGCTGTCGCCTTTGACGCTACTTTGGGAGCAGCTTTGGAGGCAGTTTTAGGGGCAGATTCATTCTTGGGGTCCGCAGTCTTGGAATCTTCAACTTTTTTAGTAGTCTCAACTGCTGCCGGTTGTTCTGCTTTTTTAACCACCTTTTTAGGTGCAGTCTTGGGCTTCTCCGTTTTAGCAGTTACTTTGGGCCTTTCTTCTATTGTTTTCTTGTCAACTGTCTTTTGAGATTTTTCGGCTGCTTTAGCCGCATCCTTCTTGACCGGCTCATCAGGTTTGTTTGTTTTGGCTGTTGTTTTTTCCGCTTCTTTTGCAGTTTCTTTTGTTTCTGATGCTTTTTGGGCCGATGTCCTGGTGGTACGTTTAGTTCTTGCCGGAGCATTTTTTTCTTTTGCGGCTTTCATCTGTGCATTAATCACCGCCTGTTGATCCAAAATGTCATAAACAAGCTGTTGTTGAGATACGGAACCGGATACTTTAATATCTAATTCCGTTGCAATCTTTTTTAGCTCAGTCATATCCTTAGACTCAAGCTGGGTAAGGTTATAATTACTCATAAAATTTTGAAAATACGTTTATCCAAAGGTTTAAATTGTATTGGGGATACAAACGCTAGATAATATTTATTAATTAGAATGTATAAAATCGAATGACGTAAAAGCAGAGTAGCTTTATAGAAAGAACAGAAATACGCCACAAAGATAACTTTTTTATTTTTCTAAGACAAATTTTTACATTTTTTTCTTCACCTGATAAAACATCAGATGATTTCAATTCATTCAATAAATTAAGAAGTCGGGATTTTTTAAAATTAGATTTAGTCGAAAAATCACACATTGAGCCATAAACAAGATTGTATTAAAATGGTGTTTCATCGGCACCACCGGATTGATAATTGACATTTGGATAAATTTCATGCTGTGTTTGATCATAGCCGCCCGGCTCATTCAGTTTTGATGAAAAAGCCTGATAACTTCCCATCATATTATCCTCTTGAGTTATATCATCAATATTTGAAAATTTCGCATAAATATCTTTGAATTTCAGATAAAAACTACCCGTAGCACCGTTTCTATGCTTAGATACAATGATTTCAGCCAATCCAACCATCGACCTTCCCTGACTATCTTCTGTAAGACCATAATATTCCGGACGATGAATAAAACACACCAAATCGGCATCCTGTTCGATAGCACCGGATTCACGCAAATCAGACAACTGCGGACGCTTGCCTTCCCGACCCTCCACACCCCGATTCAATTGTGAAAGTGCAATAATCGGTATATCTAATTCCTTTGCCAAACCTTTCAATGAACGCGAAATGGTACTCACCTCCTGTTCCCGGTTACTATAATAGTTCATTCCTGTAGCATTCATCAATTGCAAGTAATCGATGATGATGCACTGTACTTTATGTTCTTTAACCAACCTGCGTGCTTTGCTGCGTAACTCAAAAATAGACAAACTGGGCGTATCGTCAATGAAGATGGAAGCATCCATTAATTGCGTAATGTTTTTGTCAAAAATCTGCCATTCATCATTGGAAAATTGACCACTTTTAATCTTCTCTCCTTCTATTTGGCAAACATTCATAATCAAACGGTTAACCAATTGGACGTTGGACATTTCCAAAGAAAAAACAGCTACCGGAGATTTGTAATCAACAGCCATGTTTTTTGCCATAGACAACACAAAAGATGTTTTTCCCATGGCGGGACGTGCAGCAATAATAATCAAATCGGAATTCTGCCAGCCTGATGTTATCCTGTCTAATGAATGATATCCACTCGGAACGCCGCTAGTTCCTTTTTTTTGGGCTGCTTGCTGTATGCGGGTTCGCGCTTCTTCAATAACAGGATTGATTTGAATAAAATCTTTTTTAAGGTTATTCTGCGAAATATCGAATAACATGCCTTCCGCTTCCTGTAGCAAATCATGCACATCTGTTTTATCATCAAAAGCTTTGGTTTGCACTTCCGAGGAAAGGCGAATCAGTTCCCGTGCTAAATATTTCTGGGCAACAATTTTAGCGTGGTATTCCAAATGGGCAGCCGAACTGACTTTTGTAGTCAGCAAAGTAATGTAATAAGATCCTCCTACTTCATCAATGGTTCCGTTCTTTCGCAATTGCTCGGTAACGGTATGCATATCAATGGGTTCTTGTTGCAAAACCAAAGATTGAATGGCTTCAAAAATACGCTGATGGGCAATTTTATAAAAACATTCAGGCTTCAAAATCTCGGAAACTTTTGGGAAAGCATCCGTTTCAAGCATAATCGCACCCAAAACCGCTTCTTCCAATTCAAGCGCTTGCGGCGGCAATTTGCCCATTTCATTAGGACCTATCACTGTGGGTTGTGTCTGACGTTTGGGGTATGTAGGTTTCTCTGCCATATTTTTCAGCCGTATATTTTACGTATATTATAAATGACAAAAATACTGGATTAAAAATAAAATTCAAAAGAGATTTGCAAATACTTATCAAAAGCTTTCAACAAAAATTTGATACTTTTCAAATAGGTCCAACTTGGGTATAAAACCCTTAAATAAACCGTATATAGCTGAGCCTGAGCCGGACATAGACGCATAGGATGCACCTAAATCGTAAAATTTATCTTTTGCATGCCTCAACTCCGGATGTTTTCCAAATGCAAAAGCTTCAAAATCATTGTGAATGGTATTTTTCCAATTTTCAATTGGTTGATGAATACTATCTATGAGGTTTTGAGCCGGAAATTGGGGAATTATGGAGGCATAAGCTTCCGGTGTAGAAATATGTATGTTCGGAATTATTACCACCAATGTAAAATCCGACAAAGAAAAATCTATAGCAGTAAATACATCTCCTATACCGGTAGCATAAACAGGCTTATTTTTGATAAAAACGGGACAATCGGCGCCCAAACGACCGGCATATTTTTCCAACGCATCCTCATCAAGCTTCAATGCAAAAATTTCATTCAAAGCTTTCAATGTAAAGGCCGCATTAGACGAACCTCCCCCCAAGCCACTTCCGGAAGGAATGTTTTTGGTCAATTGAACATCAATGGCGCCTAAATTGAAATCCAGCTGCAACAAGCGATAAGCTTTGACTACTAAATTATCTTCAGGACTCCCACCAAAAGAAGCATTCCTGACTTCCAAGCGACAATCGGCATCCTGCAAATCGGCTGCTTTGGATATCATCAACTCATCTTTCAATCCTATTGGGTAAAAAATGGTTTCTATATTATGATAACCGTCTTGTCGCTTTTCCACGACATTTAAACCGATATTGATTTTGGCATTAGGAAAGAGAAGCATCTGACTTATTGTTATGTGATGTGCAAAGATAGGGAGAATTTACGATTTGACGAGATGAATGACTAACTTATTCCGGGTTCCGAGGTCGCGCGTTTCGGGGTCGCGGGGTTGGTTGCTCACAAATTTACGCAGATTGCGGGGTGCGGTTTTTTCTAAAAAAATCACACATTAGCCATCAAATAATTTTTTTTTAAAAAACATATTGTTGTCTGAAAAAAACTATTTAAATTTGTCCTCGCAATTTGACAGTCAGCCAATTATGGACACCTCTCAGACTTTCAGTATGAAACATACATAATTTGATTCTATCAATTATTTCGTCCATGCAAATAAGTAAAATTAAAAGCTCCATACAACAACTTAAAAGCAAATTTAATCCTTTAATCGTTATGAAAACAAAATTTTTCTTCGGTATTTTTGTGACCATAGTCACACTATGCGTATGTTCCTGTGAAAGCGAAAGGGACGGTCATATCAAAGAGATAAAATTCCGTAAAGCAGATATTGTCGGAGCTACAACGCTTGCTCTTGCATCGGAAAGCGGAGAACAAGCTGCCAATGCTCCCCATAAAGCAAAGGGTTCTTCAAACGATGAGGAAGACCCTTCTTATTCGGTATCTAACCCCCTATATAAAGTTTCGGAAGATGGTACTCTCGTAGAAGTTACCTATGTAATCGAAGTTGATGGAGACGATGGAGAAACAGCAAAACAAGTAGAAGCCAATATGCGTCTCGTAATGGAGTATGTTTATGCCGTTGGCAATGACTGGCTTTGGCTTGTAAACTGCAGGTATGATTATCCGGGCATAGAAGACGCAGAAGAGCCCCTTCGCGGCAAAATACTTGAATTCTTAAACAAGAGAAAAGAAGAAAGACCACTTAATTTTCTTGTTCGCAAAAGCGACGGTGCTCTTTTCAATTGGAAATCTGATGAAGGATTTTCAAGCATAAACCCATACGGAAGTGCGATAAGAGAGCCTTCTGATGTCATAGGACAGGTAGAATAAATAGGAAAAGACTTGTATTCCGTTGCTTCTCGTCATAAAAATCTATTATTTGAGAATGATACTCAGCCAGGCCTATATAAATTGGCAGACAATGGTAATGAGCTTGCCGTTCAAAAAATCACCGGTAATGATATTCGACCAACAAATATATTACCCACTAATGATGGATATATTGGCGTAAACGTTTATTATGATGATCCAACTATACCACCCAAAATGGTTATAGACGACACAGAGCCACCTATTCCATCCATAATTTTCTTATCGGACTACGAATTAATAAATCTTCCACAACCGGAAAGCGGACATTATAATTTATGTTCCATTAACGGTAAGTTATACATCATACACAGTAAATATAGCGAGGGGAGGGTAACTACCGATTTTCGTAAACCGATTATCGAAAATTCCCCAACAAAATCTGTTACCGCAGGAGAAATTATTGCTACAGCCGACTGCCAACCTACAATGAAAAGCATTTGTAAGGGTAGCACAATGTCATGGCTGGCAGATGGTAAAGCATATACTTTTTCCCCCGAAGAAAAAACACTTACAATAAGAATTCTCCCTGAACATTATTCATCTTTTGAATATGATTATTATGATGGAGTCGCCTATCTGCTGAATGGAGATGCAACATACTTCTGGGTTTGCGATATGGCAAAAGATGAAGCAGAAAGAGTTGACGTAGTATGGGATGGTGTGGAAGAATATCGTTCAAAAATTGCTATGAGTACGGTAAAATTTCTTAGATACAGTCCAAGTTTCCAGGGCTTTGCCAGTATAAGCAAGCTTAATGACGGACGCAATATCACACTTGTCATTCCTGCAATTGGAGAAGATAAAGGAAAGATAAAAGCTATTGTTAGTGGTGAAAACACTGTCGGACAGGTTGTTTCTGTTATGGTACGTTTGAATTAGCAATTCAAATAGTTTTCCGTACCTTTGCGGGCAACTTCAATCCTTTTGAAGTTGGAGCAATTCATTTCAAGCCCTAAAAATGAAACAACAATATATTCGCAAACCGGAATGGTTGCGCAACAAACTTTATAGTACAGAGCAATATTCGACCGTACACAGCCTCGTCAAAGAAAGGGGATTACATACCATTTGCACCAGCGGGAAATGTCCCAATCAAAGTGAGTGCTGGAGCCGTGGGACTGCTACGCTTATGATTTTGGGTGACATTTGTACCCGTGCTTGTAAATTTTGCAATACCACCACCGGTAAACCGCTGCCTCCCAATCCTCACGAGCCACAAATGGTGGCTGACACAATTAAAGAGTTAGGTCTGAAACATGCCGTGATTACGTCTGTTGACCGCGACGACCTGAAAGATTATGGTGCCTCATGCTGGGCCGAAACGATTCGGGCAATCAAGAAAGCAAATCCCAACACGACCTTGGAAGTATTGATACCTGACTTTAACGGTAAAACCGAACTGATAGATTTGATCATTAAAGAGAAGCCTGATGTTATTTCACATAACTTAGAAACGGTCAGACGCATTACCCCTTTGGTACGCTCCAGTGCTAAATACGAAAAGAGTTTGGAGGTGTTAAAGCATATTGCCTCTCGCGGCTACAAGGCCAAAACAGGCATCATGCTCGGTTTAGGCGAAACAGAAGAAGAAATTTTAGAATTGATGGATGATTCCCGCGCGCACAATTGCTCTATACTCACCATCGGGCAATATCTGCAGCCTTCCCGTAAGCACATCCCGGTTTCGGCTTATATTCATCCCGACAAGTTTGCCGAATACAAACAAATCGCCTTGGAGAAAGGGTTTAAGTTTGTAGAAAGCGGTCCTTTTGTACGTTCTTCGTATCTTGCCGAAAAACATGTGTGACGGGGCTTTGCGGTACGCGATCCGGGTTCCGGGTTCCGGGGTACGAGGTCCGTGGTGCGGGGTCACGAGGTCGGTGGTTAATGGACAGGGACTAATCTCTCGCAGATTTTTGCAGATTGCGACTGACCTTGACCGATGAGCCGAAAAATAAGTGAGAACAGCGTTAATAATCGTCCTTGTTTGAGGCGGTGTCTCATAAGTGCCCAACTGCTGCGTTGCTTTCGATATTCAGGCTCAGTCACATACTTCAGTATGCTCCTTCGCCCTCAATCTCAGCGCCTTGCATTTGAACATTTCTAAGACACCTTGCGGGTTTTTGGTTAAATATTTACTTTTGAGACAGCCCCGAGTTTGGACGATTTAGCTGTTCGAGCGCTAATTTTTCGAGCGAAGCGGGCACAGTCTTGACTTTTTTTTGCTTCGTTTTTTTGTGTCAAGACAAAAAAATGAAGAAGGGATTTAACAAAGTATTCTTAAGAAATTTTAGGAACTAAATCAAATAGCTCTTTCAAATTGTCAAAGTTATCCCGTTTTGAAGTGTGACCAAAGGGTTTGGCACTGATCTCATCGTGATTGACCAAGACTTTCACACCGAATGTTTTATTGGCAGCGAGCTTCACTGCATACTCACCCATCCTGGCCGCCAGGATTCTATCTTCCGGAGTAGGAGAACCGCCACGCTGAACATATCCCAACACAGTAGCCCGGCAGGTAAAGCCTGATTTTTCAGTGATCTCATTTGCAAATTCGTGAACATTTAAAATGTTTTCCGTAACGACGATGATTGCATTTCTTCTCCCCTCTTCTTTCTTCTTTTTTAAAGTTTCGATGATGAGGTTTTTATCAATAATATTTTCGGGCGTAATGATAAATTCTGCTCCGGTCGAAAGGCCCGCATACAAAGCAAGGTCTCCCTTTTTTCGTCCCATGGTTTCAACAATGGAAGCTCTTTGATGAGACGACGATGTGTCTTTGATTTTATCAATATTTTCAACAACCGTTTTCAAGGCTGTATGAAATCCAATTGAAAAGTCGGTACCATCAATATCATTATCAATTGAAGCAGGAATTCCAATGGTTGGAAAGCCCATATCATGTAATCCTTTGGCACCCATAAAAGTACCGTCTCCGCCAATCGTTATCAACACATCAATACCATGACTTCTTAAATTATCAATGGCTCGTTGTTTTACTTTCTTCAAATTAAAGTCAGGCATTCTGGAAGTTCCTAATATAGTACCTCCCTTGTCCAAAATACTCGAAACATCCGAGTGCTTCATCGGTTTAATTATATTTTCGCAAAGCCCTTTATACCCGTCGTAGACAGCAAAAGCCCCCATTTTTTCATACAGTGCACTTCTTACAACCGCCCTCACAGCAGCATTCATCCCCGGAGCATCACCTCCTGATGTTAAAACAGCAATTTTCATTTTTTTAAATTATTATGGTGATTAAAAAACAATCTTTCTACTTTCAATTCTCATTTTTTCGTTTTCAGCGTCTCCTCCATTTTCAGCATCTCATCTCTCAATCGCGCAGCTTCTAGGAAATCCATCTCTTTAGCGGCAGCCAACATGGCGTTCCTGGTTTTTTGAATAGCCTTCTCCAAAGCAGTTGCCGACATATAATGGACCACAGGATCGGCGGCAATGGTCGGCTTGATATCAGGTTCGATATAAGCTTTTGGATCCATTTTGCTCAAAGCAGAACGTTTCCCTTTGACGATGGCAGTCGGCGTAATGCCATGTTTTTCATTATACGCTAACTGTTTTTCTCTACGTCTGCTGGTTTCGGCAATGGTTTTTGCCATGCTTTCGGTGATGGTGTCGGCATACATCAGTACCTTGCCGTTCAGGTTACGCGCTGCCCTGCCTGCCGTTTGTGTCAGTGAACGATGGGAGCGCAGAAAACCTTCTTTGTCCGCATCTAATATAGCTACTAAGGAGACTTCCGGCAAATCCAGGCCCTCACGCAATAAATTCACGCCCACCAAAACATCGTAAATCCCACGCCGCAAATCTTCCATGATCTGTACCCTCTCCAGGGTCTCCACATCAGAATGAATATAATTACAACGTACTCCCATCTTGGCGAGATAATTCGTCAACTCTTCCGCCATGCGTTTGGTCAGCGTAGTAACCAATACCCGTTCGTCACGTTCCGCACAAACCGTAATCTCCTCTAGCAAATCATCAATCTGGTTCATGCTGGGGCGGACTTCAATCACGGGGTCTAACAGACCGGTAGGACGAACCAACTGATCAACTACTACCCCACCCGATTTTTCCAATTCATAATCTGCAGGAGTTGCCGAAACATAAATGGTTTGTGGTGTCAATTCTTCAAACTCCTCAAATTTCAGCGGTCTGTTATCACGTGCAGCCGGCAACCTGAAACCATATTCCACCAAATTCTGCTTGCGCGAAGCATCACCGCCGTACATTGCCCTGATTTGCGGAATGGTAACATGACTTTCATCAATTACCATCAGATAATCATCCGGAAAATAATCCAACAAACAATACGGACGGGAACCGGGCGACCGACCGTCAAAATACCGGGAATAGTTTTCAATACCGGAGCAGTAGCCCAACTCCTTGATCATTTCCAAATCGTAGCTGACACGCTCGTAAAGACGTTTGGCTTCATGGTCTTTTCCGATGGAACGAAAATAACCCACCTGCAGGTCTCTGTCTTCCTCAATATGACGCAGAGCCTGACTGATCCTTTCTTTGGTAGTTACAAAAATACTGGCGGGAAAAATCCTATAACCGTCAAATTTTTCTATAATATCCAGATTGGCAGGCTCAAGAGTCATGATTTCATCAATCTCATCTCCCCAAAACACCACCCTCAGTATAAAATCTGCGTAGGCTAAAAAGATATCCACCGTATCGCCCTTCACCCTGAAATTGCCTCTAAGCAACTCTATATCATTGCGATTGTACAGCGCATCCACCAGATTTCGTAGAAAAACATTGCGCACCAATTTTTGTCCTTGCCTGATCTCTATGACATTGGAAGTAAAATCATCGGGATTACCGATGCCGTACAAGCAAGATACGGAAGAAACGACTATTACATCTCTGCGCCCCGACAATAAAGCCGATGAAGTTGATAAACGCAACTTCTCGATTTCCTCATTGATGGATAAATCTTTTTCAATATAAGTGTCCGTAATGGGCAAATAAGCCTCCGGCTGATAATAATCGTAATAAGAAACGAAATACTCCACCGCATTCTCAGGGAAAAACTCCTTAAACTCACTATACAACTGCGCTGCAAGGGTTTTATTATGACTTAACACCAAGGTCGGACGATTGACCTGATTCACCACATTAGCAATGGTGAAAGTCTTTCCCGAACCCGTAACCCCCAATAAGGTCTGCGCAGTCAAGCCCGCATCCAATCCCTCCACCAATTGCTTGATGGCTTCCGGCTGGTCACCGGTAGGTTTGTAAGAAGACGTGAGTTTAAAAGCCATGTTTGCAGTTCCGATAAAATGAAGTGCAAAGATAAGTATTAATTGTGGAATGTGTAGTTAGAACTAAGAACGATGAACGATGAACGATGAATTAAGAGCCAAGAGCTAAAAGCTAAAAACTGAACTCGCGACCACGGAACTCGTTAACTTCCCTAACTTCCTTAACTTCTTTTAACTTCCAAAAAAACTACCAACTACTAAAAATAACTTCCCCAACACAAACAACAATATTCCATTTCAAATGATATATTTACTCCATTTGTAATGGAATATTTTGGTCAATTCAAAAAAACAATTTATTTTTGCAGGAAAATCAGTTCTATATGGGAATAAATATGCAACAATCAGCACTAGCCGAAATAGCGAGAGAGCAGAAAATTGGAGCGTTTTCTGAAGTTGAAAAAATAATAGAGAGAACATTAATGTCGGATTTACCTAACATTAGTACGCATGCCTTGATACTTTCAGGCATCAGACGTTGTGGTAAAAGTACACTGCTGCGTCAATTTGTACGTCGTAATTTTGAAGATGTCTTTTACTTGAATTTTGAAGATGTAAAACTATATGGCTTTGATATCAAGGACTTTGTTTTATTGGATAAGGCAATTGATGAGACCGGATTAAAAGTACTTTATTTCGATGAAATTCAGATTATTGATGGATGGGAGTTGTATATTCGACAAAAGTTAGATCAAAAATTTCAAGTGATTATTACCGGTTCCAACGCGAGTCTGCTAAGTGTGGAATTAGGGACAAAACTGACGGGAAGACATATTACCAAGGAACTTTTCCCATTTTCTTATCCTGAATATTTAGATTTTCAAAAAGCGGAAGCAAACATTGAAAGTTTACAGGCATATCTTACAGAAGGGGGATTCCCTGATTACTTAAAACAAAAGCTGCCTGAAATTCTTGACTTTTTGATAGAAGATATTCTAAACCGAGATATTATTGTCCGCTACAGCTTAAAAGACGGTGGAGCAATAAAAAAGTTATGTGCTTACTTATTTGCAAATAACGGAACGCTCGTTGTGCCTTCCAAATTGACATCAGCTATCGGCGTAAAATCAAGCACAACCATATTAAATTATTTTTCCTATTTCGAAAATTCATATTTGATAGCAATGGTACCGAAATTTGATTGGTCGGCAAAAGCACAAATGTTAAGTCCTAAGAAGATGTACGCGATAGATCCCGGTTTAGTACAGGTTGGAAGTACATCATTGAGTAGAAACATAGGACACTTACTTGAAAGCGTTATTTTCTGGCACTTACGCCGTAAAACAAAAGACATTTACTACTTTAGTGAAAATAACAGAGAGTGTGATTTTATTGTACGTTCAAAAGACAAAACAACACAAGTAGTTCAAGTGTGTTGGGAACTAACACCGGAGAATGTAGAAAGAGAAGTGAACGGATTGGTAGAAGCCATGCAGTATTTTAAAACAGAAAATGGCATTATTGTTACCGCGAACTCTACAGACACGATTCGAACCGAAATAGGATTAATATCTGCCATGCCTGCACATCAATATTTGATGAAATGAACGAAGAAGAACGAAAAACTAAGAACTAAGAGCTAAAAACAGAACTCGTACCCCGAACCCCGGTAACTTCCCTAACTTCTTATAACTTCCCTAACTTCCTACCAACTACCAACTACTAAAAAACAATGAACCGCACTGTTTTTTGTTGAGAAAACTCCTGAAGACAGGATTTGAGGTGCTTGCTTTCTCTGTAATCTGCCGAGTCTATAAGACTTACCCGAGGGCGCAGCCCGCCATTAAAAACAAACATGGACTCGTTGAATGTTTAGTGTTGAGTTTTCCAATCTCAAAACAATGCGGCCATTATTTATTTCAATGTTCGAAATGTATTGCAAATGTAACAATAATATCCATACTATCCTCATGTTTACAAAGATATTTGAGGAATTTCAAAAATAATTGAGGATATCAGGTTTTTATTCGAAAAAGCATAATGGATATTTTTTGGATTAAAAATAAAATACTAATTTTGTAGCCGTTTTATTTTAAAAGATTTTTACCATCAACATTAGCTTGTCATGTCAAAGAAAGCCGCCAAAAAGTCCAAAAAGCAAGATCAGTTTGAAAACGTAGAACAGGTATTATCAGCTTCTGAAGCATTCATTGAAAAATATCAAAAAGAGATATTATACGGTTTGGGTGCAATCGCTGTTTTAATAATGGCTTTTTTGGCTATCAACAACTATGTCATAAAACCACGTGCTGCCGTAGCTGCTAACGAAATGTACAAAGCACAGCAATATTTTGCAAGAGATTCGTTCCAATTAGCTCTTCAGGGTGATGATTTTGAAGCCATTGGATTTGAAGCCATCAGTTCTAAATACAGTTTAACTACTTCCGGAAATTTAGCAAAAGCCTATGCCGGTATCTGCTATTACAATCTTGGCGAATATGAAGAAGCCATTCGTTTCTTATCTTCTTATGACGGTAATGACAATTATTTTGCACCATCTGTAACCGGTTTGATTGGTGATTGCTATGTTGAATTGGACGAGTCATCCAAGGCAGTACGATATTTTTCAAAAGCTGCAGCATCAGGAAATGAAATCGTTGCTCCCATCTTTTTGAAAAAGGCTGGCATAGCCTTAGAATCAATGGGAGACACAAAAAAAGCTTTGAAGAATTATTTAGAAATTAAAGAGAGATATCCATTAAGCCAAGAAGCCCAGGATATTGATAAATACATTACCCGGCTTCAGTAATATTATATGGCTACTCAATATCAAAATTTATCCGACTACGATCCGGATTTACTTCCTCCCAAAGACATTTTAGAACAACAGCGCTATGCGATTGCAGTTGCCGACTGGAATCCTCAGGTTACTTATGCTCTTCTGCAAGGTGCCATTGAAGGTTTGACCAGCAATGGCGTATTGAATCGTAACATTGAAGTTGTGCATGTCCCCGGTACTTTTGAGCTGACTTTCGCTGCCAAAAAGTTTATGTGCGACAATATGGAAGAGAAAAAGTACGATGCTATTATCGTGCTTGGTTGCGTTGTTCAAGGAGAAACCCCTCATTTCAAATACGTGTGTCAGGGCATCACACAAGGAATAACCGCTTTGAATTTGATCCAAAATGGATGTCCGGTTATCTATGGAATCTTGACTACGGACAATATGCAGCAAGCACTGGAAAGATCTGGTGGTATTCACGGAAACAAAGGCGTTGAAGCTGCTGTGACTGCTATTAAAATGGCGAATTTGTAACGAGTTGCGGGGTCCGTGGTCCGAGTTCACAGGGTCATGAGATATTCATCGTTTTTAGTTCTTAGTTTGTTTTGGAAGTTAAAGTAGTTAGTAGCTAGTAGTTGGTAGTTAAGAAGTTAGAATTATAAACCACAAAAGGCACAAAAGAGATTTCACCACTCACTAATCACCAAACGTCTTTGTTCTTTGCTCTTTTGTCTGATAAAATCGGCACCACGGTCTAAGTCCGCACTCTTCACATTTGGGTTTACGAGCCTGGCATACATAACGGGCATGTAAAATCAACCAATGGTGTGATTTGGCTATCAACTCTTCAGGGATATATTTTACCAAGGTTTTTTCAGTTTGAAGTGGAGTTTTGGAATTGGTTGTTAATCCCAACCTTTCAGATATCCTAAATACGTGCGTGTCAACAGGCATGACCGGTTTTTCATACAAAACGGAAGCCACCACATTGGCTGTTTTTCTTCCCACACCCGGCAACTTTTGCAATTCATCCACATCATCAGGAATAACTCCATCATAGTCCGACAAAAGCTTTTGTGCCATCTTTACCAAACTCTTGGATTTATTATTGGGGTATGTAATGGATTTAATATATTCATACATCACTTCAGGTGTGGTCGAAGCCATACTCTCTATGGTCGGGAAATCTTGAAACAGCTTGGGTGTAGTCATATTCACCCTTTTATCCGTACATTGAGCAGATAAAATAACTGCTACCAACAATTCATACGGATTGGTGTATTCTAATTCGGTCTCAGCTACCGGCATATTCTCCTGAAACCACTGCAATATTCCTTGGTAACGTTCTTTGGTGGTCATGATGGTTTATTTGTGGAAGTTAATAGGAAGTTAAGAAGTTAAAGAAGTTAGGGAAGTTAAGAAGTTAGAATTTTAAACCACAAAAGGCACAAAAGAAATTTCACCATTCACCAAACACTAATCACCAAACGTCCTTTGTCTTTATTCTTTGTTCTTTGTTCCTCATCGTTCATCGTTTTTAGTTCTTAGTTCTTCGTTCTTCGTTCTTAGTTCTTAGTTGAATAAAAAAGGTAAGCTTACTATATCGCACCGCTACAACCTACTTACCCTTGCTGCGGTCAGGCCCTGGGGGAGTTCATAGGGAGCTGGTCGTATAGAGCTTACCCGGCACAAAAATACTGCTTTTTTACGAATTTGCAAATTTTATTAATAAGGGGTGCTGGGAAATAGGCGTCAGAATGGCTAATTTTTAATACTCAATTTTATTTTTGTAAATTTGCGGCAAGTTAGAACATGGGAAGAATATTAGCCATAGATTACGGGAAAAAGAGGGTCGGACTAGCTGTTACCGATCCGCTTCACATCACGGCAAATGCCTTAGAAACCATTAGCACGGAATGTATCTTCGATTATTTAAAGCAATATCTTGCCAGGGAAGATGTTGAAAAATTTGTGATTGGACTACCCACGCAGATGAATGGTAAACCATCGGAATCTATGCAGTACATCCAAGCTTTTGTAGATAAGTTGGGGAAATTATTTCCAAAACAGGAAATAATTTTTGTAGATGAGCGGTTTAGCTCCTCATTAGCTCAAAAGACCATCCTTGAAGCGGGTGTCAAAAAAAAAGCCAGACAAAACAAGGCTTTAGTAGATAAAGTTGCTGCAACCATTATTTTACAATCTTATTTATCGTCCCTATGATACTACCCATCGATTTATACGGAAACAGTATATTGCGCAAAGAAAGTGAAGAAATCACTGCCGATTATCCTGATTTGAAACAGTTAATCGACAATATGTTTGAAACCATGTACAATGCAGATGGCATTGGCTTGGCTGCTCCTCAGATAGGCCTAGCAATTCGCTTATTGGTGATTGATTTAGCACCGCTTGGAGAAGAAAATCCTGAATTGGCCCAATTCAAAAAAGTGATGATCAATCCAATTATGCTTGAAGTAAGTGAAGAGGAATTAATAGGTTCAGAGGGATGTTTAAGCATTCCGGGAATCAGTGAAGATGTACCTCGTTCGCAATGGATTAAAATTCAGTATTATGACGAAAACTTCAAATTGCATGTTGAAGAATTTAAAGACTTCAAAGCCCGCGTGATTCAACATGAGTACGACCATATTGAAGGAATTTTATTCACTGACCGCATCAAACCTTTACGCCGGCAAATGATTAAGTCGAAATTGAACAATATTGCCAAGAGAAAAGTGGATTGCAAGTATAAAGTTGCGAGAAACTAACCTCGTTACCCCGGACCTCGCGAACTCGGAACAGCATGCAAATTAAGACAACAATCTCTTCAAAGACTGCTTCACCTTTTCGAAATTAAATTGTTTTATCAAATCGTTTTTGTAAGCTACAATTTCATCATTGCACAAGTTACCGATGCTGCCTGCATGGGTGTGCCGGACCTCTTTGTCCGGAATAAAGATGCCGGCTTCAATGGCAAGTCCGACTTGTTTGTAAGCATCACGAAAAGGCATTCCGCCTAAAGTCAGTTTATTGACTGTTTCTACACTGAACATGGCATCGTACTTAGGATCATCTAATATGTTCTCGTTGATCTGAACTTTCGACATCATCAGTTCAGTCATTTGCAGACAATCCTTTAGTTCGGAGAAGGTCGGAATAAACAACTCTTTGATAATTTGCAAGTCTCTGAAATAGCCGGAAGGAAGGTTGTTGGTAATCAAGGTAATTTGCTGAGGTATTGCCTGAATTTTATTGCATTTGGCACGTGTTAGTTCAAACACATCAGGATTCTTTTTGTGCGGCATGATACTCGACCCGGTAGTAAATTCCTCGGGCAAGCGAATAAATCCGAAGTTTTGGGAATTGTACAAACATGCATCATAAGCTAATTTTGACAGCGTGGCAGCAACCGAAGCCAAGGCATTGGCAACGATGCGTTCCATTTTGCCACGCCCCATCTGTGCATACACCACATTGTAGTTCATGCTGTCGAAACCTAATAACTCGGTGGTCATCTGGCGATCCAAAGGAAATGAAGAACCGTATCCGGCTGCTGAACCAAGCGGATTGCGATTGGTGATTTTCCAGGCAGACAACAACAACTGCAAATCGTCGACAAGACTTTCGGCATATGCACCAAACCACAATCCGAATGATGATGGCATAGCAACTTGCAAATGGGTATATCCGGGTAGAAGAACATGCTTGTACTGATTACTTTGTTTCATTAGAGTCTCGATCAGTTGGTTGACTAAGTCGACTATTTCCATCAACTCCGCACGGGTATAAAGCTTTAAATCCAACAATACTTGGTCGTTGCGTGAGCGTCCGCTGTGAATCTTTTTGCCGATATCCCCCAATCTACGCGTCAACAACAGTTCAACCTGAGAATGAATGTCTTCTGCACCTTCTTCTATTGAAAAACTCCCTGCACTAACTTCATGATAGATGTTTTTCAGTTCCTTAAGCAGTAGTTGCAATTCATCCTGTCCGAGTAAACCGACGGATGCTAACATGCGAATATGCGCCATAGATCCAAGCACATCATAACTTGCCAGGAACATATCCAATTCTCTATCCCGTCCAACTGTAAACTGATCTACCCTTTTATCTACATCTGTTGTTTTTGTCCAAATTTTTGCCGCCATATTCAACTGTTTTTTATTAACCATTTGTTCAAAAAATCCTCAAATAAATCCGCGAAAGTATTGATGCCTTTTTCTAATTGCCTGTTGAACATCATTTTTAAAGTCCATGAAAGTTCAACTTGTATTGTAACTTGCAACTGTGTGTCGTTTCCTTCAGATTCCTTTAGAAAAATTTCTCCGCTTGCATCCACCGGCAATTGGGTGATATCAAAGCGAATCAGTTTATTCACCTGCCTTTCAGAAATACGAATGCCTATTTCACCAAAATCATCAACAGCTAACAGACAAGAATCTTGGTCATGTTCAAGTATCTGAAATTTCTTTATAGGCACCTCCACTTCGTTAAGAATTTGAAGATTATTCAAATCCTTAATGACGTTAAAAACTTTTTCTTCGGGTGCGGAAATTATCTTTATGTCACTTTTGTATGTCGTCATCAAATGATTCGAAAAACTCAAGTTTCCGTCAATTTACTACTGTGGTTTTTTCCCCCAGGTAGAAGGGCTTATTCTCCACTCTTTCAAGGTTTCAATGTCTTTTTCCGAAATATAATTGATAGCTAAAGCTTCGCTAAGTACGGTATCATAATCCGATAAAGCCGTTAATTTTACTTTTGCTTTTTTGAACATTTCAAGAGCAACCGGAAAGTCGTAGGAAAAGATGGCAACCACCCCTAATACTTCAGAACCATCATTGCGAACGGCTTCTACAGCTTTCAAACTGCTTCCGCCGGTAGAAATTAAATCCTCTATTACCACTACCTTTTGTTTGGGTTTTAAATCGCCCTCAATCATATTTTCCAAGCCGTGATCTTTGGGTGTAGGACGAATGTAGATAAAAGGCAAACCCAACAAATCAGCAACCAAAGCACCTTGTGCGATGGCTCCGGTTGCAACTCCTGCTATCACATCAACATCAGGATAATTCTCCTGAATGATACGTGCTATTTGAATTTTGATGTAAGTTCTAATTTCAGGATAAGAAAGTGTCTTTCTATTATCGCAATAAATGGGTGATTTCCACCCGGAAGCCCAGGTAAAAGGATTGTTGGGTTGCAACTTAATAACCTTAATCTTAAGTAGTTTATCGGCTAATTGTTTTCTATAAAGTTTCATATGTTAATAATTTTAGTTTCAAACAATAATAATTCATTTTTTAATACTCATATGGAACTCGCATGGCATATGGTTGGAACCTTAAATTTAAAAAATGTGCACGCTCGTTTCATTTTATTAATTAACCGGTGGTAAGAAGGCATTTTCAATATGTTCGATTTTATAATCGTTTCCATCCGGCATCACCGAAATAATATCGAAACGTGTTTCTCCCATCCAATTATATCTTTTGATGTAGCTACCTGCAGCATTTACCAAGTTTTTAATCTTCTGTAAACCAATAGATTCTTCAGGGGCTAAAAAAGAGTCTGTGGAACGTGTTCTTACTTCAACAATAACCAACCAGTCGTCCTTTTCTGCTATGATATCAATCTCCAATTTACCGGCTCTATAATTTGTGGAACGGATTTTGTACCCTTCCGCCAGCAAAAATTCACGTGCACGAATCTCTCCCGCTTTACCCAGTTCGTTGTGTTTCGCCATAGTTAAAGTTTAATTTTATTACAATGCTACAAAAGTATAGATTTTTTATGATTAATCCTTTTAATTAGAACATTTAATATTACTTTTGTAAGACTTTATCCAACTACATGGCAAATAAAGAACATAAAAAAAGTTCGTATCGGAAAAGACTTCGTAGGATACATCGACATGAATTCATGTTGAATGAACTTGAGAACAAAGCATTGATGCGGTATATCAATCAATACTGCGTTACCAATAAATCCAAGTTTATACGTGAAACTTTAATTCGGGCAGTTTTACGACAATTTGAAGAAGACTCGCCCACTTTGTTTGATTAGGTTAGTAAAAGAATTGATGTTTTTGAGTAAACAAATGAAACGGAAAGATTTTCTTCTCATCTTTTGTGTCTTTTTTGTCCGGATGTCCATTTTTCCCACTATTAATAACCATGCCGCCGACAGTATTATTATCAGTACTACGAATATCAATGATTTAATTGAACGTGCCTTTAGTACAGAAGGCTCCATTGTAACTGATGCAGACTCTCTTGATTTAACATCTCCTGATATTGAATTTCCGGAAGTTGATTCCGACTCACTGAGTGATACGCCGCAGACTGTCATTCCTGTTGAGGAAGTAAAATACAAGCCATTGGATATCCAACAAATTTTGGCCGAATATGAGAAAAAAAAGATGAAGCCTGTCATTGTTCCGATTGACAAAAGATTTTTAGAAACCAACCCCTTATTCATAGATTTAGTATTTCACGGATTTTCTGCAAAACCCATTCATTTAGAAATGCCTTCTGTTCGTCATACTATCGACAAAACATGGGACAATGAATTGATTCAGGGTGCTACCTTGCTAAAAAATGAAGCTTCTTATAATGCCCTACAACAACTGAGAGATAAAACAACCAGACGATTGGCAGCTCATGCTCCTTATTTAATTGCTTTTCATATAGATGAGCTTCCGGATATTACCGATTTAATTAATTTTCAACTCGACATTAATCCCATTGAGGAATTTAGACTAAGTTCCCGAACACAAGATTATGAACACCAAAGAATAGTTATTGAAAAAATGAAGCCTTTACAATGGACTATGAAATCGAATGCGCTGTTACAGTTTTCTCAAAGTTATATTTCTTCCAATTGGCATCAGGGAGGTAGTGACTATATTTCTATTTTGGGAATTTTAGATGGGAGATTCAATTATGACAACAAAAAGAATATACAATGGGATAATTTTGCTGAGTGGCGTGTTGGATTTAACTCAGTTGAGGGCGATACACTCAGACTCTTAAATACCAACGATGATATTGTCAGAGCAACCAGCAAATTGGGTATTAAAGCGGGTGGTAATTGGTATTATAGTACTTCGGTTGACTTTTCGACCCATCTTTTTAATAGCTACAAAGGGGTCAATTCTACCCAAAAGAAAGTTAAGTTTTTAACACCGGTAAGGTTTAATGCAGGTATCGGGTTAGACTATAAATACAAAAAGATTTTCTCGCTAATGCTTTCTCCCTTAAGTTATAAATTTATTTACGCGAACGACACCACTGAAATCAAACAAAGGTCATTCGGAATTTCAACAGGTACAAAAGTTTTAAGCCAGGTCGGAAGCTCCCTTAGGGCACAATTATCTTACAGCCCAATGCGTGAGCTTGATATTAATTCCAAATTTTATTTCTACACCAATTATGAAAAAATAGAGGTAGATTGGGAAATTGTTGGAGATTTCAAATTTAACAGATTTTTGTCAATCAGACTGGCTCTGAATCCTCGATATGACAACACCGTATTCTTAGCTGCAGGAGAAAAAGCCAAAATACAATTCAAAGAATTACTCACTTTTGGCCTTTCGTACAGGTTGCTGTGATGAAATCCGCTGCAACTTATGAAAATCTTGCATGCCATGCTTCAAAATACTGCAAGTTGCTTTCATCGTGCTTCTTGATGGATTGTCTGATTCTATCCAAATCATTCATCACATCGGGCCTTGATTTAGAAAAAAATTTATCGGCATAACAAATGATTTCTTCTTCTATTGATACCGGCCTCATGTCTCTATGGGGTAGCGGAAGTTTTTTCTCTATAATTTTTTCCATTGTAAAACCGATTCCGGTATGTCGTTCGCATACTTTGGCATGTTGCTCGAATCCTTCTTTGCGCAAAATATCAGCCCCTAAATAACCATGCTCTATGTAATGATGTGTGCCGTAACAGAAAATTTGAGGAGCATCACATAAAAAAATCCCTATATCATGTAGCATCGCTGCTTCGGCAATAAAATTTTTATCTGCACATAATTCAGGATGTTTCATCGTAATTTCTATCGCTTTATGTTTCACCTGCTCACTGTGTTTAATTAACAGTTGATGTAATTCAGGGAAGGGAGCATAATACTTCTCGATAATTTGATAAGGATTAATCATGATTGCCGGTAGTTTTAAAGAAAGTTCAATGAGTTAACAGCACAATTTTTAGTAGAAAACAAGGGGAAATACTGTACTTTCATTACGATGAAAAACAAATATTTATCCCATGAGCAAAGGTATCAAATAGATATGTTGCTACAAAGAAAAACACAACAAAAAACACAGCTTATCCTAATTAAAACCAGCGCATCAACCTTCAACAAAAAATTAGGCGTAATTTCAAGAAACACGGTTATCTACCTGCATGGCGCAGGAGTGAAAATATTTCTCAGCTTATTGCAAATTCAAAAAATGATTGTATCTTTGCAAGGCATTTGGAAAAATGCAAACTGGTGTGGTAGTTCAGCTGGTTAGAATGCCTGCCTGTCACGCAGGAGGTCGCGGGTTCGAGTCCCGTCCATACCGCAAAAAGCGACTTTTTCAAGTCGCTTTTTTTGTTTAAAAAAATTGAAACAAAAAAATAAGTATTTTAACGACTACTCAAAAAATTCTCCAAATTCCACGCAGCTATATGTTCAATGCCTTCATTGGTAGGTATCTTGTAATCATCCATACTTACAACATACTTATCGAAATTATCATCAATGAGTTTTAATGAACGGTATTCTCTCTCTATTGTGTGTTCTTCGGTAAGGCTAAGAGTTACTTGTAAGTAGAGCCTTTTATCGCCTTTTATTGCCACAAAATCAACTTCCGTATCTTTTATTGTTCCCACATAAACCTGGTATCCTGAACGTCGCAAACTCAAATAAACAGCATTTTCCAAAAGATATCCAATTCCGTAGCCATATCCGGCATAAAGATAATTTCGGTAGCTTAAATCGTTCATATAGTATTTGCTGTTGCCTGAAATCGTGTCTTTGCCTTTTATGTTGTATCGCTCAACTCGATGAACAAGAAATGAACTTTCCAAATAGCTAATGTAAGATGAAAGCGTTTCATAGTTTGTTTTTCGCTTTTTCGATGCAAAATAATTGATGATATTAGTTATCGAGATTAGATTAGATGCAGTATTTACCAAATAAACAAACAAATCGTCTAACAACTTTACATCTTTTACATTATATATTGATACTATATCACGCAACATTACCGTGTCTTTAATGGAAGATACGTAATTTTGTTTCATTTCATCGTTAGGCAAATTAAATAATTCCGGTAAAGCTCCGCTTTGAAGGAATTTTTTATAACTTTCACTGCCTTTTTTTTGCTGTGTAACTCCACAGAATTCAATATAACTATATGGTAATACTTCAAACTCAACGTATCGACCCGACAAGAGTGTGGCTAATTCTCCGGAAAGTAGCTTGGAATTTGAGCCACTGATAAAAAGTTCACAAGGTTCTGCAAAGTCCTGAGAATGCGAGTTTATAAAGCGTTCCCATTCTTCAATATATTGTATTTCGTCAATGAAAATATAGACTTTACCTGTAGGGTTTAGTACTTCTCTATAAGCTTTGTACAATTGCTCTAACTCTATGGCACTTCGTAAAGTTGACAGCTCTATATATTCTTTATTTATGTAAAGAATATTTTCACTTTTTACACCTGCAGACAATAACTTGGATGCAATCTGACGTAATATGTAGCTTTTACCTGCACGACGTTGCCCGACAAGCACTTTTACTAACTTATTGCCCACATATTGTCCGATTTTATCTGTATAAGATGTACGAGGATAACCTAAATCTATGGGATTATTATCCCAAAAATTGTACTTTCGTATAGAATCAATTATTTCAATCATATTTGAATATTTTTTGCAAATGTAATTATTTTCAAATACACTTGAAAATATTGGCAGGTTTTATTCTATTTATTTTCCTACAAATTATAAAATTTACTCATCGCACTGGCTTTTATATCGTCGGCAATGTCAATATAGGGTTTCATCGCCTTATAATCACTATGCCCTGTCCATTTCATTACTACGTTTGCCGGAATGCCCATTGAAAGAGCGTTACAAATAAAAGCACGTTGAGCATCATGAGTACTTATAACAGCATACTTTGGCAAGATTGTTTCAATACGCTCACTTCCTTTGTAATACGTTTTTTGATGTACCGGATTATTAAGACCTGCCAATTCAGCCAAATCTTTCAAATAATCATTCATCTTTTGGTTGGATATTATAGGAAATACTTTTCCGTTCTCAAAATGAAAATCTTTGTATTTATCGTATATAGCTTTGCTTTTATCATTAAATTTTTGCAAAGTTCCATTAGCCCAATTGTTTCGCTTGCTATTTTTTTATCAATATTCCTTGCATAGAACGAAATAATCATCCGGGAATTTTCATTCTTCTGTACTCTACAGGCGTCACATCGTACATCTTCTTGAATGCATGATAGAAGCCGGAAGGATGCTCGAAGCCACAGCGGTCGGCTATATCTTCAATCTTCATTTCGGGTTTTCCCTCAAGCAATAAACGAGCCCTCTGCATCTTTATTCTCAGCATATATGAGGCAGGGGGTTCTCCTGTCAAGGCGATGATTTTCCGGTTTAATTGTCTGGGACTCATACAGAGTTTATCCGCCAAAGTATTTACTTCCAGTTGTCGTTTGTCCAAAAGAAGATTGATAAAGTCCACAGTCTTGATAAGGAAACGACGCTCCACTTCTGTGAGCTGCTCTTCCTTATCTTTATTCGTATTCATGTCGGCATTTTCTCCGAATTTACGACGCAGACGACGATGGCGGTCAAGTAGTTTCTCCACTCGTGTGCGTAGTTCGTCGCTATTGAAAGGCTTAGCGAGGTAGGCATCTGCTCCGGCTTTTATCCCCTCGATACGCTCTTCTTCGGTGATTTTCGCCGTTACTACGATGATGGGAATGTGGTTCACAATCTCGTTGTCGCGAATCTGTCGGCACACCTCCAAGCCATCCATGCCGGGCATCATCAGGTCGGTAATGATGAGGTCGGGAACAAGTTCCAAAGCCTTTTCCAGCCCTTCCTTACCGTTGGATGCGTAAGAAATGGCGTATTGATCGGAAAATTGAGAACCGATGTAGGCAGCAATGTCCTGATTGTCTTCAATGACAAGCAAGCGACATTCGTTGTCCTCTTTCTCACTATCTGTAGGCATTTCTACGGTTTCAGGAAGCAAGGGTTTGTTGATTTCTATATCAGCAGTTATCTTTCGTTGGCTATGATTGTGGATTGGCACGCTGATATGAAATGTTGTGCCTTTCCCCACCGCACTCTCTACCGTAATGCTTACTTCCACGGCATCTATAATTTGCTTAACAAGTGCCATTCCTACTCCCGTACCCATGTTTCGCACATCACTTTCGGCCTGATAGAATGGTTCAAAAATATGTTTTACAGTTTCCTCATCCATTCCACTACCTGTATCCTGCACATCAATACATAATCGCTGATTTTTAGGCCATATCAATACACTAATTTTCCCATATTCGGGTGTGAACTTAAAAGCGTTGGAGAGCAGATTGTTTGCAACTTTGTTCACATAGTCGGGTATGAAGTCCATCTCCACTGTCTCTTTGACAAAGAGTTGCAGGTCAATATTTCGGCTTCGGGCATATTCGCGCCAAGTTTCGGCTATCATCGTGAAGTATGTAGTAATATTGCCGTTACGCCAGTCAGGATTGCCAACCGAAGACTTGATTTTTGAAATTTCCAAGAGTTGGTTGACAAGAATAAGCAACCCATTTCCTTGTCGCTCAATTACATGTGCCTTCTCTTTTACATCTTCCGCATCGGTGGCTTGCAGGTCATGGCTTAGTCCGAGTATCACGGTAAGTGGCGTGCGAAATTCGTGCGTAATGTTAGTGTAAAAGTTCTCGCGTAGAGCCGACATCTGTTGCAATGCTTGGTGGTTTCGTCTGCGTAAGCGACTGGTGTATAATAGGAAAAGGATAAAAAATCCCAGCACTAACGCCACAGCACTACCGATAATGAATATCAGCTTTCGCTCCTCCTTGGTGTTTTCTATTTCTCTTGCATACTCTTCGTTCTTATATTTAGCATTGTATTGGCTCACAGCCTGTTCCACATCACGATGATACATGGAGTCTTTCAGACGGGTATAGTGATAAAGGTGCTTTGTAGCAGATGTAAGGTCGCTATTCTTCAACGCCTCGTACAGTCCAATCCTAGCACGGCTCTCGTTATAAATATCGCCCCGTGAGGCAAATACGCTCACTGCTTTCTCAAAACATTGGGCAGCTTCGGCGTGGGCGTGGCGACGGTTAAGCAGTTCTCCCATCTGATTGTTACAAATGGCAAGTGAATAATTGTTGCCTGCTTTTTCCAGTATCGGGATTGCCCGCCTCAACGAACGTTCACCATCCGCATTTTGTCCCAACGAGAGTTGTGCCGCTGCCATCTGTGAGAGACGTATGCCTAACTTCGCATCGTTGCCTTTTATTGAGTCCATGTAGTAGGCTTGGCGGGCATAATCCAAAGCATGTTCGTCCTTGCCCATGCCATGGTATATTTCCGATGCCATACCACACTGTATGGCAATACGATTGGAGTCGTTCGCCGCTTTGCTGTATTGCAATGCTTCGAGAATATATCGCTCTCCGTCGTTGAGCTGTTTCATGGTCAGACAAATGGCTGCCAGTGAATTGAGTGAACTGCTGATATTGCTTTTATCACCCGTCTTACGGTAATTTTCCAGCCCCTTGTGTACATGCTCCAATGCTTGCACATAATCGGACTTACGAAAAAGAAAATGCCCCATCAAGTGTTCGCAATCGGCTCTCAACGATAAATCGTCCACCTTGTAGGACAAAGGAAGTGCTTTTTTAACGTAGCGTATTCCCTCGTCGAAGTCGTACACCTCCCAGAAATAGGCTCCGGCTTGATACCACACCAACAAGTTTACACTGTCGAACGGTGTACGTGCGGTTACTCTGATTTTCTCGTCAAGAAATTCATCCTTGTGCAGTAGTGCGAATATTTTGTTTGCCGTAGTTATTTGTTCATCGCCTTTTTGTCTGTCGTAGTCACCAAGCAACCGACGTATAGTGTTATCTACGTTGACAGTATCTTGCAATAATGCTATTGTTGCGATGCTATCGGTAGTATTACTCTCCTCGGATAAGGAAGATGCCGGCTTCTTATTGCATGAAAGTAGCAGGAAAGATACTAAAATAAAAACTATTGATGCTCTTAAAATTAAATGATAGTGTTTAAGTAGTTTCATCGTGTTTTCTATATTCGGTTCACTTTTTATAGTTTCTTACTTGCCTACAAAGGTAGAGAAAACATTTCGGGTACACCTAAATGTTTTTCGTTTTTTTGAAATCTTTTTGTTGTTGCCGTAGTTGCGTGCCTAAGTACATCCGCTAAACGATGAATAACAACCAAATAACGTAAAACAAATAACGGCGTAGCCAAATACCCCCCAAACATCACCCCGACATCCCGCACCCCGCTTATTTCCAATTACTTACAAACAAAAATGTCCGATTAGGACAGTCGGAACAGATGAAAAATGTCAGTTTAGAACATCTTTTTGGCAGATCAGAGCATCAAGATTAGCTCGTTCTGTCTGTAACTTTGCCAAAAATAAACCTAGAAAAGGTTTCGGCTATGGCAAAGAAACAACAAAGGCAATCGGAAAGACTACATCTTAAATCGGAAGCAGCTCTGCACTTTTCGGAAGAGCGCATGCAACTTCTGGAGACCGTTCGCCAGATGATTGATTCTGAGTTTGAGCGCCGTGAGCATGAAAGGGGATATGATGTGAACCCAACAAATTCTCCGCCTTGTCGAAGTCTATGGCAGTGGATCTTGGATAGACATAAAGAGCAAAGAGCAAAGAATAAAAACGTTTAATGTTTCACATTCAACGTTTCAACAATTAAACGATTAAACATTTATCAATTACACACTAAACATTAAACAATTATAATAATGGAAACAAAAAAACTACAATTGCCGGCACTCTTAGTGCTACTGATGATACTTACCAACTTTAACTTGGCAACAGCACAAACGGTTATCTTTCAAGACGACTTTGAAAGTGGAAACCTTGACAATTGGACGATTATAGATAGCGACGGAGATAGCAAAAAGTGGGAAATATACCAACCCATAGATGGAGCCAACAGCGGTTCCTACGCTGCAGTTTCATGGTCGTGGGATGAGGAAATAGGAGGACTAAATCCTGACGATTGGATGATATCCCCACAAGTTGCCGGAGCTAAATTTATGAAGTTTTTTATTCAATCCGGTACAGGCAAAACAGATAACTATGCTATTTATGCTTCCACAACAGGTAATGATATTAGCGATTTCTCTGTTGTATATGAAGCATATCTTCTTAGTTGGCAATGGAGAGATAGAAATATTATACTGCCTGAGGGGACAAAATATGTTGCTTTCCGTCACTTTGACAGTAAGGATAAAAATCGCATCATGATTGATGACGTAATCATTATGGATAAGATACCTTGTGGCACGGTAAAAGACCTTACCGCAACAGTAAATGAGAATAATACGGTAACACTCAACTGGGCAATTCCTCCTGAAAGCGAACAGGCACCAGAAAGTAGTTTGAAATTTTACTTCTATGACGGAGATGATGAAATCGGTTATAGTGAAGAATATAAACCAACCTCTTGGAAATCGCCCGTACTTCCGGCAGGAACTCATTCTCTCGGAGTACAAATAAGATATTATTCCGGAAATACATTGCTTTGTAGTAGCGATATCGCGAGAGTATCGGTAAATATCGAAGAACTTTCTTGTCCAACGGTAAGTAATCTTACTGCACTGGCAACCCATGATGATAAGGTATATATCAGTTGGACTATTCCTACACAAGACCAATGGCCCCAAGGATGTACAGGGAGATTGAACTTTTTTATTTTTAAAGGAACAACTTTACTACAGGTTTATTCAGATAATAAAACATTTTGGTGGTCCGACGTGCTTCCGTTAGGAACCCATTCGTTTGGTGTAGTAACAAAATATTATGGCAATGGACTTATTTGCGAATCTGATACGGCAAGAGTATCGGTAACTATTTATTCTGCAAAGGCATATACCGAAGATGTTACAAATGTAACTCAATCTACTACCGTGCTCAACGGTAGAGTAGAGCCGGGTACGGATGTAATAGCCGAAAAAGGCTTTGAGTGGAAACAGACCACAGGCGGCACCTACGCCGACTTGGTTGCAAATTCTGCCGACAACACCTTTACCGCAAACCTCACAGGACTCACTCCCAAAACAAAATACACTTATAGAGCTTATGCAAAAATCGGTTCAGACAAGATTTACGGAGGAGAGAGGTCTTTTACCACATTATTAGCTTCGGGCATTGAGAATATTACTCAAACAGTCAGCATCTATCCGAATCCGGTCAAAGATATACTGAACATCAAAAGCGATAACACGATAGAAAGTCTGGAACTTTACGATGCACTCGGCAAAAAGGTACTAAGTCAATCCGGAGAATCCGCCACCGAAAGCACCGTCAATGTATCCTCACTAAAAGATGGTATCTATATCCTTCAACTTCGCACTGCAAGCGGCATTGCCAAGTATAAGGTAGTGGT